>NFZD01007757.1_pt1 | contig 12503 bp, 15 predicted proteins | sample 1095381 | NCBI WGS metagenome assembly NFZD01 (sample SAMN03609891, study PRJNA323583) | gut metagenome | isolation source: feces | host: Rattus norvegicus | place: Denmark: Riget | collected 2013 | reverse complement strand
GCACCTCTGCCAGGCAAAATGCCTCCTGCTGTTTCTTTTCTGTACTTTTTACTTGATCTATCGCATTGTCATATATCATATTGGCACTGCCCTCCGTAATGTATGCGTCATATATCCACCAACCATTAATTCCATTGTCCATCCGGTTTCAATGTATTTCCCTGATAAGCTCAGCTCTTTGTTATCTATATACAGGCAGTCCAGGTAATCATGATGCGGCATCAGAGCCGATTGAAAGACCAGTTTTTTATAGATCTGATTTTCCAAAGCGATTCTTTCCGTGTAAGAATTTAACGTAGTTTGATCTGCAATATCCGTTACCTTATCAATATCCACGATCACCCTTCCGCGACTTACCGTTGATAAAATAGAAGCCGGATCGTCATTTGTATAGACACTCCGTATTTCTTCCCGCTCCGGTGTCTCCAAATATCGAACAAATTTATTAGGAGCGCTGAAAACATCCAGGGTCTCAGATGCGCCAGAATATACGATGCTCTTTTTGTCTGTTAGATAAGAATACTCTACAGTCCTTTCATTTGGGTTGATATACGGCCGGGATACTGCTATCCCGTTTTCATTAAAATGCAGATTATTATAGTTGATTGATTTTAACAGCTGATTAACCGCCTCCAGCTTGCTTGTGCCGGCAGCAAATTCTATATCCTGTGCCACAGTCAATGCGGAAGCGGTAATGTCTGTATTAATGATTCCGGCTGAATTAATAATTTCAGTAATTTTATCTGTGTATAAGCTCCCCTGGACAATACGCAGTCGTTCAATCAATTTATCCTCGTTTAATATGACCGATTTATCATAACATTCGCAGTCCCTGTTTACTTTCCCGTTTCCACCTTTCCTGGCCGGGCTACTAATCAGATATACGCCAAGTGGGTAATCCACCCATTCTGCCCCTGCCCACACCCTCATATATGGCTTAATTCGCTCATTGATATAGTCAATATCCCGTATTTCTTTCATAGAAAGGGAAGCCATTCCCATAATTTCCGCTTCAGAATTAAAATCTATGCTTCCAGACGCCGAAACAGATCCAAGTAAATGTTCATCTTTATCTAATAGATCATACCGAAAAGAGATGGACCGGTTTCCATGTAGAATCCGATCCATCTCTTCCGCTGTATGTACTCCATTACTCAGTGACTTCATTTAAGATCACCTCACTGTCATTATCAATCTCAGTAAAAAGAAGTGCCACAGTATATCCACGATTTACATGGGCATTTTCTATGGAGTATCCGCCCATATCTGCCCAAAAGCACCTTTTTCTATCATCCCGGTATAGGACAGGAGTATGCATCAGCTGTAAAAGAATTTCATTTTCCTCTTCTGTAACAAATAAAACACGTTCAATGGTTCGTTCCACAAATTCTCCGCATTCTCTTACCGGATTCTTTCGGCCGGCATAATGGATCAACTGGCTGTCATTTGATCTGGATTCAACAAACGGAATAAATTCTTCTGTTGATCTTCTTATACTCACCTTTCCGGCTTCTCCACTGATTACAATTCCATCATAGAATACCTTCTCTGATACTGTATCACTATCCATATATCCCTGTTCGTAGGCCCGTAAAAAATAAAGATAGTTGATTCCTGGCTTTACCGCTTCATCTCTATACTCCGTTTCCTCTATTATTGCAATTGGATCATATTTCTTTCCATCCTCACTCCTATACAGGGCCGCCTTTTCCGTTGTATAAACCGCTGTTATTACAATGCTGTCTAAATCGGCTGCCACAGTAATCGTTGGTTTTTCTGGCTTTTCAGATGACACAGTAAACATTTTACTGGTATATCCTGACCAGATATTATACTGATTCATTACTTTCAGCCGTACTTCATAAGTCCCATCCTCCAGAAATAGATTCGGCCGGTATATAGATTCTCTGGTCGATTTTTTACAGTAATCCAGCACAACATCTCCCTGCAGCAAGTATATTTCAAAAGCATCCTGTTCTACTGCATTCCACTTAATTTCCGTCAGTGCTGCATTTTTACAATCAGTAATTACCGGAAGACCTGGTTTTCCAATGATGGTAAACTGAGCCGTTGCATATCCACTTTGCTGCCCTGCGCTGTCTGTTGTCTTAATCCTCCAGTCAATCAATCCTACTGGCATATCTGTACTGTCAAGCTGGTAATTTGTACTGTCACCTACAATAGGAATAACAGTCCATTCAGATACAGCCGCCTGTTTCCATTCCAACGATGCACTCGCCTGGGTCGCTCCCGATTCGCTGTTATAGATCCATGAAAAATTAACCGGATTCCCCTGTTTTATATAGACGTCAGAGGGCCCTGCTATGGTTGGATCTACCGCCGCAATATCTTCATACTCTATTGTAAGCTGAGCCGTGTATCCTCCCTCTTTTGCCATATAAGTATAAGCAGTCCTTTGAGATTTAATAGCAAACGTAATACTCTCATCGTTAAGGGCTCCTGTCACCAGATCTGTAACATCCACAGATATTGCTGTTACAGAAGAAGTCAACTGTGTATTGACAGATTTTTGTGTGAAGCTCCCCTCAGTGCCTATGCTATTTTTATTACTATATGTAAGTCCATCAAGTGCAGCCGGATCACATACATATCTTGCTACAAGAATGGAATTTAAAAATTGTCCCTGATCTGATTTTACATATACTTTCAGCGTTGCTCTGCTTACTTTTTTTGCTGCCAACACAGCATCAATGGAAAATTGATAATATGCCATATCACTGACAGATAATATAAACTCAAACGAAGAAGCATTGCTGTAACTTGTCCCCGGTGAATTGCTGCTGGCAAAGGTATCCCTTACTACATTTATTGTCATGGTACTCATTGTATTGCCACTCCCCTTCTCACTGCGCTTTTCTGATTCTGCGCCAGTCTTACTACTTTATTAAAATCCTCTACATTTTTAGCATCTATCGTAATATAGTAATTATTGACTGCCCCCATCATCTTTTTGGATTCTCTGGATGAGTGGATCCTGCTGCCAGAAGGAAGTTCTACAATCTCCGGCCCTTCTTCTCCAACCCAGGTTTCCCCACCCTGAAAAAATTTCGTTCCTCTTGCATTATGTTTTGTACCATTTACTGTCTGATTAGCTTGATCTATTGTTCCCTTCATCTCTGATCCTGTTTTTCCAATGGAAGAAATCGTACTGGTTAAATCATCTTTCTTTCCAATGAGCAATAGTACCAGTGCTACCAATGCACCTAATGTCAGCACCAATGGCAATAACCCATTCGATGCGGTAATCCCGCTTAGTCCCACTGTAGTATTAGCTGCAGATAATAACAGCTGTTTCGCAGCAAATACCGTAGATATACTGCTTACGGTTGTACAGATTACTCCCAGTGCAGATAATACCGCTATAATCGCCCATACCGGTGCGGGTATAGAGGAAAATATCTCCAGTAATTCTTTCATGATTGGGACAAGATATTTACCAATAGATATCTTAATACCGTTCAATGATGCATTCACTTCCATCATTGCATAATAATAATCCTGCGCTGATTGAAGAGATTCTCCCCCCATTACCGCGCCTACCTCATGAGCCTGCTGCTTCATGGCTGATAATTCCTCTTTGGATTGATTCAGTATCGGTATTAACTTTTCTCCAGTTGTGGAGAACAGTTCGCTTGCAATCGCATTCCTCTTTGTTACATCCTCCATTCCCTGCAGTCTTTCCACTATTTCCTCAAACAGCTCTCCCTGCCCCTTTAATTTCCCACTGGAATCTGTAACTCTGATTCCCAGTTCCTTAAACATCTCTGCTGCATCGTTTCCTCCCTCAGATGCATCATTCGCCTTTTCTGCTAATGCGGCCAAATCACCGGCCATGCTCTCTGCGTCATATCCGCAGCGCTGCATAATATAGTCCCATTCCTGATACTGATCTGTAGTCATTCCCATTGTCTGCGATGTATTAACAATTTCATTCGCTGACTCCCCTACAGATTCTGCCAATGAGGAAACAGCTGTGACCAGGGCCCCAACCATTAATACAGCGGCTGCAGCCTTCCCATCTAATCCTTCTATTTTCCCTACAAAATTTTGAACCGCTGGCGATGCTTCAACTCCAAACGTATCCGCCAGATCTAATATTGTATCTCGGAACCCACCAGTGGACTTTTCCGCCCTATCCGTTTTCTTTTTATTCTCTTCCAGTTCTTCACTGTTCTCTTCTAACTTCTTTTTATTCTCTTCCAGCCTGTCACTGTTTTCCTCTAATTCATTACTCAGCTTTGCAAGCTGCTTCTGGTTATTATTATAGGCAATCTGAAGATTAGCAAGCTGTTTATCTGATGCCTCTCCGCTTTCTTTCGCTTTATCAAGTGCCTGTTTTGATAGCTCTACTTTTCTTGTTACCAGCATAATCTGCTGCTGCAGTTTGTCCTGCTGTAACTCTAATTTTTCTGTCTCAGAGGTAAAGTTTTTTGTGGACTCTGACACTGCCCCAAACTGACTTTCCAAAACACGAAGCTGTGTATTCGCTTCTGCTATACCTCCCTGAAATTCAGAATAGTCCAGCCCTAATATAATCGTCTTTTTGTAAGAACTTGGCATTACACAAATCCCTCCACTTCCCTCATTGACGTAACTGTTTTGGCCTCTTCAGGTCTAAAGTATTTCGATTCATATTCTCCATCATTTACAGCTGCTGCTTCTATACTTTTCTCATCCACATACATATCAATCAACATAGTGATTTTTCGTATCGTGCTATTCCAAAATTCTGGCTCAGTCCTCTCCATCTTGATACAATACATATAGTATAAATGGTCAATATGGAAATCTATTTCCCCACAAATTTGTTGAGGTACTGAGCCATCATTTTTTTTACCAGTTCTTTCTGCTCCTCTTTCATGTTCCCCTGCATCTCATTTGTAAATGTATCTACTATCTCATTCACTGATTGTATATTCATATTTGCCACCAGGGCTTCTGCCTCTTCATAGCTTATCTCTTCTCCATGCTGATTAATTCCTGCATACAGAATCATGCAGCACAACCTCACAATGCTAAGCTCCGTCAGTGCAATATTTCCCTGCTTATTTATCATCTCCTGAAAATTTCTAAGGCAGTTCATATTAAAAACTGCCTTATACTCCTTTCCGTCTGCGAATTGGATTATCAGCTCTTCTGGCGGTCTGACACATATAATCTTTCCCATACGACCTCCTATTCTGTTTCTTCCGGTTTCTCCGTTGGTACGGCATCCAGGAACGTTGCTCCATCCGTAAAATCCGGATTGGCATCATCGGCAAATACCCGGATCTGTTTGTCAAATTCTCTCGGTTTAAATCCGATCGTGATCTGGTCATTACTGAATGTAATATTCCCCTCACTTTGTTTTACCGTATCATTCATTGGTTTTGAAGACCCTTTCAAAAGCCAGACATATTCATTCTTCCCATTTGTTTGCGGTACTTTGTATCCCACGGCAATATCCGGCGCCTGATCTCCTGCCTTTTCCCAGACCTGACCGTTTACTATCTCGTGCCCCTGTATTTCTGCTCTTGTTTCAATCAGAAGTTTATTGGCATCAATTACAACTTCGACGCCTGACAGAAGTGCAATATCCTCCTGAATTACTCCATCTCCGTATAATTGTCCAGATGATACAGATGGGGTAATCTGCACCTGCATTGCAGGAGCTAATTCTTTTACCGTATCATAAGTACATCCCTCTTTTGTATCTGTCAAAAGCTTTGCGTACACAAGCTTTTCAACATTTATTCGATTTGCTCTTACGCTTTTTCCCATTTATTCATTCTCCTTCAAAATAGTAAGTGGGAACATTGCTTTCCACAATCTTCCCACGTTATCATAAGAATTTACACATTCTGCAGAACTATATAAAACTGTTAGGACTTTTTTCATCTTATCTCTCCCGACATCTCGTTCCTCTCTCGTTCTGTAATACAGGGTAATATAATATCCTTCTGATTCCTCCTGGCATTTTCCATTTCCAAACAATACCGGCATATCGGATCCCTGCTCAATGGTCGCACATGGGGCCAGCAAAGTAGAAAATTCATCCTGTACATTAACCTGCAAGGTATCTTCTACTATTTTTTTCAGTTTATCAAAATTCACTCACCGATCACCTTTCCTATATAAGAATCAATCAGGGCATTGATTTCCGCCTCAGACTGCCGCATTGTTTCATCGATAAAATGTGTTGCCGGCGTATGAATAGATCCGTCTGGATTCCTTGTTCCATCGTTTAGCAAATGCCACTTATAACCGGTCATCTTTCCACCGCGGACAGATAAATATAGATCTCCCGAGTTTCTTGACTTTTTCACAGTATACTTTACATCATCTGCCATATGCTTATGATTTTTATCTACTCTGGCAGAACGAATTCCCCTCAAATTTCTTCTTACATTTCTAGCCAGGATCTTCCCCGCATCAGAGAGAAACTTCTTTTCTTCTGCCTCCAGCATATCAGGCATTTTTGCGATTTCTTTCTGCAGTTCCCAGATTTCATCCTTATATGTTATTTTCCCCTGCATTGTATCACCCACATGTTACTTCCACTTTATCTGCATTCACAGCAAACTCTCTAATGATCTGGTATCTAATCCCCTTATGTATCAATTCAGAAGGATAGAACACCTCCCCATCTTCTTTTTTCTGTATGCAAGATTCATATTCCAACCTGTCTACCTTAAACACTTTCCTTGGGAATAGCCCCTTCTCATAGGCAGCATAAAACTCCTGTCTCCCGGCTGATTTTTCTTCTGCAAACATCCCTCTTCTTTTTTCTTGTATTTTGGGTCCCTCTGAAGTCTTTACTATTACCTCTATCCACTCATCATCCAGCATTGTCTCTATCCTCTCTTCTGACTTCTCTTTTTTGTAGCTCTTCTTCTTATTCTGCTACTTATATTCTTCGCCAGTTCCATATCTTTTTCTCTGTTTCTATACTTCCATGCAGCATAGTCGACGCATAGCATTTTATCATCAACATCCGCAAAGTCTAATGATATCCCCTTCTTAATCAATTCTTTTTCGGATGCTTCCATGAGAGCATCAAAATAGGCATCTCTCTTATTATGAGAAATGCCTAAATCCAGCTTAAGCAAAGCAATCATTTCCTTTTTCTGTTCCGCTGTCATTCTTTAATGCCCTTCCTTTTCTTTATTCACTATCACTTTCTACTGTATTGGCACTATCCGCCGCAAATGTAACGCTTGTCGTAACAGCACTCGCAGTCAGATTCGCAGCAACAAATCCATCTCCAATGACTGGCATGCCGTCATATCTTGCTGTTCCCTTAAATACTGTCATATCTTCAATGAATTTTACATGTTCTGACACCGCAAACTGTGCACCTTTTCTTTCCGCCAAAAGATATAAAGACAGGTAACCTCCGACAATTTCATTATCTGGAACAAACGGAAGCGTGATGATTTTTCCCCCGATCACCGGCATTTCATCATTTACTGCTGCCACCAATGCTCCTGCCGCATTAAATGTTACCGCCTTAGAGAGAATTTCTGTCTTTGTTGTACTATTCATACACCATACTTTTTTCCCATCACTATAGTTCTCTTTTGCTGTTCCTAATCCTTTAATCAATGCCGCAAAAAATGCCGCTCCTTCTTTTGTTGCAATATTTAATTTCAAAATATTACTTGTGCTTAAATCGGTCCACTTTGGTGCATTCGTTCCCCATGAGGATGGTTTCGCAGACTGTGCTAACCGTGTTACAATTCCGAGTGGCATTTTGGTTCCCGTACCATACAAAATAGCTTTATCTATCGCAAGCCCGATTGCTTGTCCAATTGCATCAAAAATCTCATCCGAAAGATTAATATCACTGTCTTCCAGAATGGAATTTGCAACTGGAATATAGCCACCCACCTTATATCCATCTACTTCTACCTGATTAAAAGAAATAGTAAGCTCATTCAGTGTCGCAATCGCTTCTGTCCAGATACCTTCCGGAATAGTTCCTGCAATGTTCTGTCTCGCTTTTCCTGACACTGGTTTTAATTTCACATATGCGATTAATTTGCTGTATCTGTGAAGGTTATCCCTGATGATCTCTAATATTACATCTGGGATATTTAACTCTGCTCCTGTAACTCCTCTTGTCTGCCCTTTCATTGCTCTGACTCGCTCAAGAAACTCTTTTACCTCAGTCGTTGCAATCACTGCAGAACGCTCTTCACAAGTCATTCCTTTGTAAAATCCTCTTTTAATCATATTTTTTTCTCCTTTATTTGTTCTTAATTCTCCAGCTGGATTTTTTTTCGTTGGCCCGTTAGAAGAACCTTTTTCATTCAATTTTCTCAGTTCCTCTTCCAGATCGCTAATTTCTCCTTCCAGCTTCGTCTTTTCCTCCTCATACTCTTTTGTCTCTTTCCCATGCTTCTCTACTTCCTGCTCTACCAGAGAAACTTCCTCTTCTGTTTCTGCCTCCTCAATAGACGTTTCCAGATCCTTTTCTCTTTGTTCCAGTTCTGCTCCGCGTTTCATCAGCTCGGAAAGCAGATTTCTTTTCTCTTCCAGTTTTTTACTAATCATTAGCTGTTTTAACATTCTTTAATTTCTCCTTTATTTCATTTTTTCTGACAGTCAACTGTCTCTTTTTATAATTCTCAACAGACTGGCTCCTGGCACTAATCCCCGTCTCTTCGTATGCCGGAAATGTACATACTGTGACCTCATGAACATCAACCTCTTTCAATGTCCATACTACAGTTCCATCTTCTCTCCACTCTTCCTCTTCTTTTACTATGTAGAATCCAAAAGAGCATTGATCCACATCCCCTCGCTTCACCCGTTCATAGCAATTAACGGCATCTGTATCATTTCTGTTTATTTTGATTCTTCCATATAACCCGTGGCTATCCGGTTTTAATTCCAACGTCCCGGACTTATTCCTTCCTAACACCAATGTGGTGTCATGATTTACCAGTGCCCTGATATCATTTCCCATACTTTTATTACATGCTTCAGGATCAATCTTCTCATAAGCACCCGGAAACAATTCTGTAATTACTCCAAATACCGCAAAGTATCCTTCTATAATCATTTCCTCAGTTTCCGGTTCTGCTCTTGTCTTCAGCTCACTCTTTAAGCTGCGTGTCATAAATTTTTCTTTTCTCATTTTTACTCCCCCTTATCCTTCAGCTTCTTTTGATCTCCTACCTTTTCTACCGGAATGTAATTTTCCAATACAATATAATCATTCATCCCTGGTACATTAACAGGAGAATAATCGAATTCATTTCTCCCTTCATTCCTGTTCAGCATTCCTCCTGCCACCATTTCCTTTACAAAGGCTACATGTTCTGATAATGCATACTGCATCAGAGATTTAGGATTCATCTTCCAATACATATCTGGACTGATTAATAGTTTGTTGGTTAACTGCTGCTGAATTATCATGGCAATAGACATAATTTTTGTAGAGATAAAATTGTTATAGGCCTCTTTATTAAATTCTCCTATCCCCACCAAAAACGGTGGTATCCCGATTGCTGTAGCTATTGTTCGTCTGTCCAATGTTATACTATCCTGTATAGCCAAATCATTCAGTGTAAGTGGCTGAACCGTTTTTACATCAATTTCTCCCGCAGGGATTAACCACGGCTCTCCCTCTTCTGTTGTGTCTGTATAACTTTCAAGGATCCTGTTTCTTAATTCTTTATCCTGTAGCTCTTCTGAATCAGCCTGTATGCTGATTATCAGGCTTGGTTTCCACTTACTCCGTAGAAATCCTTTTTTTGTTGTATTTGCCTGTACTAAGTTTAGAACAGCTTCTTTAATCGCTTTTTTATATCCCTCTCCCCGGAATGGATAATTGCTATCCGGAATCAGACAAAAATGCAAAGCCTCATCTGGCTCTATCCTAATTCCACGATAGCTTATATAATATCCATCCCCCTCTTGTAAAAAGCTGCAATCAGAAGCCGGCAGCAATCTAATATTTTTGATCGAAGTTCCCTCTATTTCTGGTATTGCTACACTATTCCCTGTCATAATCATGTCCCGGACAATTTTAAAAATGAAATTCTTTCTGTCCATATTTTTCGATGGATAAATATCCATTCTCTTTGACAGTTCATTCTTGATTCGAAAATCTCCATTCTCTCCATTTGCCATGAGCATAATAGTCATAGACGATACCAGATCCGCAATAATGTTGGCGCAGCGTATAATTTCCTCATTTTCTGACAGTGAAGTATATCCTGGTATCATTTCCTCTCCCTCACTTACCATCCAATAGGCCGCCCTGGTCTTCTTTTTCTTTAATAATCCCATTTCTCCTCCTAAAACCAGTTCTTTAATTTGCCCGCATCTTCTAACGCTTCCAGCATTCTGACACACGCAAAAACAGAGGCATCGAAAATATCGATCCTCTGTGTGTCTTCCACTTTTTCATACTGTATCATATCATCTGTCTTTTCAATCGCTCTTACATTCTGCACACAATACTCAAATGCCTCAGAATGCAGATAATACAATAGTCCGTCTTTTGCCTTCTGTTCAATCCGGCGAAATCCCTCTGACTTTTTGTAAAAGTATTGTGGCTGGTCCTTAATATTGAATCCTGCTTTTTTCATTCCGATGAAATATTCTCGACAGAACTTTCTATCATGTCCTACCTGCTTGATTTTAAATCCTTCTCTTCTCTTTTTAACAAACCAGTTTACAATTTCTGCATGATTCACTGTCGGATTATTGCTCATATCAAGCCAGCCATCATCTTTCCACCCAAACAGCGGTATACTATCCTCCTCTGCTTTTTTTGCCGCCATAATTAACGGAAACCATGCATGCGGTATAATAATATCCACATCATACTTCCCTTTGATTCCCTGCGCATTTTCACACTCATATCCGTACAAGGTACCATATAGCGCTGAAGCCGTTAAATCATGCAATTTTGACAAATCAGCTCCTCCATACCAGGATATTGGCATCTTTGCCAATTCTTCAATGGTCCAGTTAAATTTGGAATCGCTTGCCCTAAATTCATCTATGTTAAAATAAGCTTTCATAGCTGACGTATATACATTTAATGATTTTGCAAGAAAGTCTTTTCTCTGTTGTGGATCATTTAAAGCCTGGTATGCATCTGTCATCATATCCTCTGGCCTAATCGTTACCCCATAATTAGGATTTGCCATCTCATGTACAACCGGATTTAAATAATCTACATCTCCGTTCTCTCCCTCTGGCGCCCTACACATAAAAATGAACAGTGAATCATCTTTCACTGTTCCGTTTAATACCTTTTCTGCATAGGTAACACGGCGATAACAGAAAGAGTTCATGTTATCTCCAGCTGTTGTAATACCTATCATCAGTTTATTGGTATATGCTTTCATAGCTTCTTTTATTATGTTATATTGCTTTGGTGTCTTATAAGCATGCATCTCATCTGCAATTCCAACGTTACAGTTTAAAGAATCCTGCTTATCCGGGTTTGCGGCAAGTGCTTTAATATAAATAGATCCATCTTCAAATATTTTTGATATACTATGTTCCTGATTATTATCAAGAATTCTAAATTCTTCCTCATTATCCGGATCCATCCGATTTAGATTTCCATTAATAAAATTGAAGCTCTGAAGTGACTGATCCAACACGGCACTGGTAATATAAATAGCTGATCCGGATTTTCTCTGAAGTAATGCCAGCGCCCAGGCCAGCGCTGCCACAAAACTTGTTTTTCCGTTTTTTCTCGGAATATAAATAAATACTTCTTTTATTACTCTGATTTTTGTTCCCCGCTTATAAAATGACAGAATCCCATAGACACAAAACTTTTCCCACGGCTCTAATAATAATGGTGTTCCAATCAATGGAGTCCCATCCAACGCCTCTCCCTTTAGATGTACAAACGTTTTTTCTATAATCTGTATTACAAATTCTGCATCCTTCGGGCTAAATTCTATGTCCTCTCGATCCATAAAACTCATGAATCTCTGACACCCTTGCCTTAATTCTTCACAGGCTATCTTTTTTCCAGATAACACATCATCAACATACTGCATCACAATATCATAATTTCTATACGATGCTTTCACTTTTCTACTTTTCAATACTCTTTATGGCCGCTGCCAATGGTGATGCTTTTTTCAGCCGCCCCTTTCCATCTAACTGATTTGCTTTTGGATTTAGACAAAGCCTATCTGAGTATTGCAGTATGTCTTTTCGTAATGATTCCAGTGTGGATACGATCGGTGCTTTTTTCTCCCCTCCCTGCATCGTACTCTCAGAATATTTGTATTTTTTATCCCGAAACTCTTTTGTCAACCTGTTATATTGCTCCATCATCTCTGAATAGATGTCAATAATGGCATCATACTCCGCCTTATATACCCCTAATTTTTTCATTTGGTCAATAGTATTTTTTTTAATAGTTTCTTTTGTAATTGCTCGGCCTGCCATTATTTTTCACCTGCCTTTTTTCTTTCAAAAAAAATTTTTCAGGGATCCGCTCTATTGGAAGAGTGCCG
>NFZD01007788.1_pt1 | contig 12512 bp, 13 predicted proteins | sample 1095381 | NCBI WGS metagenome assembly NFZD01 (sample SAMN03609891, study PRJNA323583) | gut metagenome | isolation source: feces | host: Rattus norvegicus | place: Denmark: Riget | collected 2013 | reverse complement strand
GCGTTTCTCGTTTGTAATGAGTGATTTAATCAATCACACTCACGAATTAAATGCCTCATACATCACTCCTCCCTCCACCACACCCACACCCTCACACAATCTCACACAAACATTTCACAAAACTTTCACATTACAATGCTTGACTATGTTATAACGCTATGTTATAGTATAGATGTAAGGAAAAGGAGGTCATAGATATGTTAAACAGAGAATACTTACAAACAGCTAGAGAAAAGTATGGCTATACACAACAACAAATTGCTGAGGGTCTAGGGTGTAATCGTAGTACTATAGCACAAATTGAGCGAGGGTTGATTAATGGGGGTCCATATTATAAAATGTACTACGGCGTTATGTTGGCAGAGGCTTCAGACGATGATAACGGGCGTGATAACGAGTTGATTTTAGGACTAATTCACGAACGTGAGAAAGTAGTTGCCCCTACTATCAAATCACACACACCGAACACAAACAAAGAATCAAAAGTTAAGCGCATTAAAGAGTTAGCAAAAGAATTAGGAGGCAACAAAAATGAAAACTAACAAATTGAAAGATTATAAGACAATTACAAACCTTGAGATTCCATGTCAAGAGTTTAATAACATTATTTATGCTATGTACCGTAAAACAATGGCTTTCACAATTGAGGCCATCTATTATAAAGAAACTGAACCAGTAAAGCAGCAAATCGGAGTTATTTATGATATGCATACGCTATGGGCGTTTGAGGGTGAATTTAACGAATTATTAGAACAATATAAACCCGATAGTGTTGATGTATATTTAGATAGTTTAAGCATGACGCAGTTAGTTGATTTAGTTAAGGGAGGAAAATAACATGGAATACTTATATAACGTTTTAACAACTTATTTTCAAATTTTATTTGTTATAAGTTCATTAACATTATTAGCATGTTTCTATTGCATTTTCAAAAAATAGTGTTATAATAATTATAGGGCAAGCCTTTCTCCTTTCGGGCTTGTCTTTTATTTTGTTAAATTAGTTAGTTATTGCTAACTTTTTTAGTTAGACAATGCTAACTAATCATGCTATAATAATGTTCAAGGAGGTATAAACATGGATATAACTATTATAGAAGAGTTAATTGGGTCTATTGGGTTTCCTATTATCGTATGTGGTTTTATGTATAAACTTTTTAGAGAAAATTTAGACCAAGTACAAAAATCATTAGATCAAAACACAGACGCCATTAAAGAAATGAAAACGATGGTTCAGACTTTTATGGACTATATGGCAAAAATGACAGTAATGGACGGTGAAAAGAACAATGACAACATTTAACCCAAGAAAAAGCGCACCGAGAATAGACAACAAGTTTTATAAGCACGTAAGCAGTGGAGGCGTTAACAAATGCATTCATATTGCTAACGGTTCATGTATTCCAAATTGTGTAGGGTATGCATGGGGTAGATGGTTTGAAATTTTAGGATATGAACCTCGTTTAAGCCGTGCTAACGCTGAAAACTGGTTCGGGTATGTTGATGGTTACGAAAGAGGACAAACGCCACGCCTGGGGGCTGTAATGTGTTGGCGTAAGGGTCAAGCAGGAAACGGAAAAGACGGAGCGGGACATGTAGCAATCGTTGAGGAAGTATTGAATGATGGCACAGTTATTACGTCAGAATCTAACTATGGTGGTTCACGTTTTGTAACTAAAAAACGTTATTACCCATACGATATCCCTAGTCAAGATTTTCAAGGCTTTATTTATTTACCGTATGTGTATACACCACCTAAAACAGAAACGGAGGATAACAACGTGACAGAAAAAGAAGCTATTGATGTATTAGCAAAAATGGTTATTGCTGGTAAGTTTGGCAATGGGCAAGAACGAGTTAATAATATTTATAATGTAATTCAAAAAAGAGTTAATGAGTTATTAAAATAATGGCTAAGAAACAAAAGAATGATATTTTCAAACCCTTAGCGTTTTATGACTTTAAAGCTAAGAAGCTAAACATTATAAAATATTATAATTTGATTATGGCCCGATTATTTTCAATGATAGAATTTAATGATGAATTTAAAAAAGATTTTCCGGACAGCATAATTAAAAAGTGGCTTTTCAATGATGGTCATTTCTTGTTATTTGAAAAAGACGGAAAAGTTCATGCGTTCAGTTATTCCGAGGCAGCAAATTTTGATGAATGGGGACGTCCACGTGATTGTATTGTAGCTAATCCATATGACACAACGTTATCGGGTACTTATACCCGTGGCGTTAATTGCATGCCTATACGTTTAACATATGATGAAACAATCTATCACGATTTAATTTCTAAGTATGCAACAATATTTTCAGAGTTAGACATCACAACAAAAAAATTAATTACAAACGCAAGAGTTTTGGCGTTTATCACAGCGGTTGATGATAGAACTATGGAAAGTGCTAAAGTATGGTTAAACAACATGGAAAATGGAGAAGAGTCAATTATTAGCGATTACGATTATGACGCTACAGGTTCAGCAGCAGCAATGGTAAAAGCACAGCCTTTAGCTGTATCAGCAAATAATGCTATTAAACAACACATCGAACTGATGCAATATGAAAAAGCGTCATGCTGGAATGATTTGGGGATAAATGCAAACTTTAATATGAAACGTGAAGCATTAAACAGTTCAGAATCAGCTTTAAATTTAGATGCTTTATTGCCTTTAACTGATCATGTTATCAATCAATTAACTAGTGATTTAGACGAAGCAAACAAGTTATTTGGTACTAATTACAGTGTGAAATTAAGTTCATCATGGGAAAACATCCAAGAAGAAGCGGATGCAATGACAGAGACAGGTCAACCACAAGAACCAGAAAAAGAACCAGAACAGGAGGAACAATAAAATGTTAATGAATGAGTATTTTCCAGAATTTTATCAAGGTGCAATTTTTAGCTTATTCACCCCTGACGATGGTTTACACTGGGTAACACCAGCAGTTAATTTATTAGATTTTGATCTTGAATATTTTACAAATCATTCAGGACAAAAAAACATTGCGCCAATACTAACAGCACTGCAAAACAACCCACAACGTGATGCTATTATTAAGCGTGTTTTATTAAATAGATACAAAGATAAATGGAATAGGTTATATGATGCGTTAAATACAGAGTATAACCCTATCCATAACTATGACAGAAAAGAAACACACACTGATAAAGGCACGGTAGGGACTGTTTCAACAGGTGACAGCACATCAACAACAAATGGCACTACAACTTCACAAAGTGAGGGAAACTTAAAAGCAAATTCTTTTAATCAAGGGATGTTGCCACAGTCTGAATCAACAGACAGAAACACAGTTAATAATGATAGTGCGGTTACAAACGTTATTAACAATAACGATACAGTTACAACAGATAAAACCTTGACTATTACAACACAAGGAAATATTGGGGTAACTACAACACAACAAATGATTACGCAAGAAATACAAATGCGTGACATGTATAACTTTGTTGATATTCTTTATAAAGATATTGACAAGGTACTATGTTTATCAATTTATTAGGAGGTTAAAATGAATACAAAAAAGTTAGGCGGTTATTTAATGTTAGACCTTATTCCGTCAGATAACACAACATGGGATACAGGCACAACGGCAACAGGAACAGCGTCATGTCCTCATAAAATCTTATTAGATGTAGTTCGTGAGGGTACGGCAATTGTTATTCCACATCTTGACATTATAGATAGTGGAAATTCATATCATTTACACTCAGTGCATCCGATTATTGAGGATAGCTTTAATTCAAATCAAGAACACAACGCAACATTAATTTTTAATGTTTCATGTGGTGAAAATCATGTAACATTTAGATTTGAATATACTAGTGATAACGCATTAACAATGACAAAAGTGGGAGCAACCGCTGCTGCTGTATTAAAAGCAACTAAGGGAGGTACTAAATAATGAGTACAATTATTACAAATGCTGAATCAACAGCAATGTTAAATCAATATTATAACCAAGCAACAGGGAAAGAACCTATTGAAACATTAGATGCATCAGCTTTAACAAAAATCGGGCAAGACTTAGAAGCAGCTAGCCCTAACTGGAAAGGCTTAATGCTCAAGTCAATGGTGGAAAAACTCACCAATAGATATTGTGAAAGCCGTACTTATAAAGCAAATGAGGGTTTAGGCATTACAATTGATTTATTAGAATATGGTTTAATTACAGAAGTAACAGAAGCAGAAATGCCAGAAGCTGAACCAGAAGTTATGTATAACTTAATTGATGGCAAGTCATATGACCCTTACGTATATAAAGCACATGAAACAAGAACAGAATACTATGATGGTTTATTGCCTTGGCGTATCGTTGTATGCAGACCAGGGCATCAAATTGATGCAGTGTTTTTTGATGGTGGGGATTTCAACAAGTTTATTAATATGTTAGCTGTATCAGTTGAAAATGCAATTGAGATCAGAAAAGAACAAATGGAACACTTAGCAATTGAAACACACATCGGCAACGTTATGGTACATGAAAATGGTGGAGCTGTAACAACTTTCCCTACAACAAAAGGTTGTGTATGTAACGTTCGTGATGCTTATAACAAAGCAACAGGTCAAAATGTTACAATGAAAGAATTTTCTCAAAACCCTGAATGCTTACGTTTTAGCAATGTATACATGAATAAAGTCCGTGATAGATTCAGAAGAGCATTGACAACTTGTAACCCTAACGGACGTGTAAAATTCACACCTGACGAAGATTTCCGTTTTGTTATGATTTCTGACTTCTATAGAAACATGCAAGCTAATTTGTACAACGGACCAAATCAATACAGTTCGGAATATATCAAGATCCCAGAACCTACATTGATCACATCATGGCAAGCAGCTACAAACGATACAGGCGCTATTTTCGATTTAGATGTTGATACATCAATCGATATTGTAACTAGTGATGGTAATACAAAAGCACAAGCAAAGGGCGTTATCGGTGTAATGTTTGATAATAAATCATTAATGGGTAGTATGAAACCTGAAACAAGTGATGCATTATATAATCCAGAGGGTTCATTCGTTAAATATTGGAGACGTTTCGCTTATCAATTCCGTAGTAATATGAACTATAACACAGTAGTTTTCACTATTGAATAGAACATAGCCCCGTTTATCGGGGCTTTAATTTTAAGGAGGTTTTATGTTAAAATATAGACTTAATGCTTATAACTTTTTAGATAATCCAAGCACAAATCCTTTACCTTATAAAGGTATTTGCAAAGCAGGACTTACTATATTAGATTTAAAAAAATCTTTTCCAGAAGAGGGCTTAAATTTAGGCATTTGCCATACTGATAAGTCAGTTGATGAAGCCGTTGCCAAAATTAAAGAATACGTTAACATTGAAGATTTAGTTTTATATTGTCAACTTGATTGGGTTAAGTCAGACACTACATTATTTAGAAACTTGACAGATCACATTTACCCTATTGCACCTTTAACACCAAAGTATGAATTAAGACAAGATGACGAAAACGTTAAGCTTGTTGTTGGTGATAATACGGGGCCGTTCTTTTATTATAAAAATGAACATGGCGATACAGTTAGAGAAAGTTGTGGGCGTATTTTCCCAAAAGTATATAAACAAGCTGGTTCTATGGGTATGACTTTTTTAGCTAGTGATAATACCCCAGATGGTGAAGTTCCTATTGATTTTAATTTGTACGAGATTACAATAACTTTTGAAAATCAAGCTTATATTGTAAAACAAAAGACAGTGACAAAAGGTTCTTACGGAGCAGATGGGTGGTTTTCGTTTGTTAGATTAATGAAAACGTCAGAGCCTTATATTCCTAAAAAACCAGACTTTACAACTTATTGCATTTCTGACAATATTAGCTATCCTTTATGGGGTGGTGAACCTGATTGGAAGTCATTTAATGTTAAAGGCTTACCAGGTGGCACAATTGTAAACGAACATAACACAGATGATTTTGGATATTTTGCAAATGCTTTTGCGGGGGCGGTTCCTTGTATTAGTTGTTTGCTTAACAAAATTTCTATCATTTCACCTGATTATTTAACACATGATGGAAGTTATGATTGGCGTGTTCAAATATACAGAGATTTAATAAAAAACACTATAAATGCTAACCCTAAATACATTAATATGACGGGTGAATGGTTTATCGATAACAACACCGAAACTATCAAAAGTAAATTGACAGTCACACCTTCTTTGGATATTCAACCAAAGTTAGTCTTTACTAACTATGATAAAGAAGTAACTTCAAATGAGTACTCGTTTAAAGTTCAAACAGATAAACGATTTGGTAATCAACCTGCTTATACTGGGTTTATGGTTTTTAAAGATATTGAACCAGATGGTACATTTACAGAATTTAGTAGTGTGTACATTGCTTTATTATTTGATAGAAAAGAAAATGATCCTCAATTTGAAACTAATAGATATGGTGTAGTTTTTTATCGTACTGGGGGAAACGCTTTTAATTACTGGACACCTAATCCATGGTTAAAAACCTTATTTGTCGGTAAAAAGTTTGATATTGTGGGGAGAATTCCTGGAGATGAACACGGTGACGATCCTTTTGGTCCTGGTACAAATAAGCCAGTTTTACCAGGTGATGGAGAAACAGGACCAGGAGGCGGCGGAGGTTCTCATGATGGCACTTCTGATTCAATCACTTTGCCTGATTTTCCAAGCGTTGAAAATCAAATCATTTCGGCAGGATGGTCACATGCTTGGTGTCCTACTAATGCGGAAAGAAAACAACTTGGAGCTTATTTATTTAGTCAGGGCTTTGTTGATAGTTTTAAAAAACAATATGCAAACCCTATGGACGTTATGTTAAAATCTCACGTCATACCTTTAGACCCTATAAAAGGGGCTGCCAAAAATGTTGTGATTGCTGGTATAGATACAGGGGTTAGCTTAACATCTTTAGCTAATCAATATAGAGAATATGACTTGGGTAGTATCTTTATACCTATGTACTGGAATTCATTTCTTGATTTTGAGCCATACACATCAATAGAGTTATATTTGCCGTTTGTGGGTACTTACAAATTAAATACTTACGATGTTATTAATAAAACTATTAACATTAAGTATAGAGTAGATTTTGCCACTGGTAACTGTTTGGCTGTTGTTTTTGTTGATAATGTGCCAATGTACTTGTATAACTCAAATATTTCTCATGATGTTCCTATTGCTTCAAGCGTATATAATGGTTTTACTGAGGGCCTTTTCGGTGTACTTGGTGGAGCTGTTAGCGTAACCGCTGGGGCTATGACAGGCCAACCGTTAGCAATTGCAGGCGGGGCATTATCTATGGCTCAAGGGGTTTCAAACTTTGTTGCTCCTGATGTTAAACATGCTGGAAATGTTGGAGGCAACGTTGGCTATATGTCACCTAATTATGCATATGTTCGTATTGTTAGGCCCGTTACGGCTATACCTAGAAACTATGGTCGTGAAAAGGGTTACACATCAAACATTACAAGACGTTTAGGAGAGTTAACAGGCTACACGGTTGTGGATCAAGTACACATTGAAAACATTACAGCAACACATGCTGAACTTAGAGAAATTGAAAGTTTATTAAAAGGGGGTATAATCTTATGATGATAACTTTTTATAAAACATCTGATGAATCAATCAAGGTTAATAAGAATTTAACAACAATCAAAAGCTTTGACGGGTCTATTATGTCAACTATGCCAGAAGTGGTTGACCCCGTCATTCAAGTTCCTTTATCTAATGAATTACTTGATTGTAATTATTTATATATACCAGAATTTAATCGCTATTATTTTGCAAAAGGTAGAGTTATTAACGGTGGTATTATTGAATTTTCAGCACATTGTGATGTTTTAATGACGTACAAGGACGAAATTAAAAACCTTGATGCAATAGTTAGCCGACAAGAAAACGTCTATAACCTATATCAAAATGACGCAATGTTGCCGTTATACGTAAATAAAAAAATTCAATACTTAAAATCAAAATCGGTTATTCCTTTAAATCCATCTTATATTTTGATTACAGCGGGGTAATTTATGAAAATTATTGATAGTTTAAAAGGTAAGATTTTAAAAAAATCAAAACCCCGTGAAGTTCGTGGGGATATTGTTGAAAGTATCGAAAAGAAAAAAGAAACAGAATATTATGATGTTGAACCTATGTGGGCTATACCATCAAACTATTATTTGATATGGTCTGGCCGACAAGATGGAAAGACTTATGGATGGCTTTTAAAACTTTTAGAAGAGGTTGTTTTCAAGAAAAATAAAACTATTGTTTATGTAAGACGTAAACAGTTACAAGCTACTGGGAGACGTACAGAAGAGCTTTTTAAGCAAATCGTCAGAGACGGCCATATTTCACGTTTAAGCAACAATAAATGGAATGGGGTACATTACTTTGGCGGAAAGTTTACGCTTACCCTAGCGGACGGAAACGGTAAAATAACAAAGGATGATAGTTTCTTTTGCAAAACATATGGACTAGATCAAGATATCGAAGATGCTAAAGGTGAGGGTTATGGTGAAGTTGGGGCTATTTTGTTTGATGAGTTTATGAGTTTCGAAGAGGGATATTTATGGAATGAGTTGTCTAAATTTAATAACATGATTTCAACGGTAACACGTGGGCGTATCGTTCCAATTATTATGTTAGGTAATACTGTAGATCCTGATTGCCCTTATTTTAATCAATTCGGGTTGTGGCGTGCCAATTGTCAAGAACAAGGTACTATTGACGTTTACGAGGTAGGACCTGAAAATAATAAAACAATCTTTGCTTGCGATTATCCTTTACCATCTATTAACAGTAAAAGAAACGCAATTCTTTATGCTTATGATGACGGAAGTCAAACTTCTACCATGATCAATTATGGCGGATGGGATTATGGGGAATTCCCTTTATTACCTATTAAATTTTTACATAAAGAAATACGCCGTGTATTTTATATAGTTTATTATGATAAAATAGTACAGTGTGAAGTGGTAGTTCATGAGGGAATACGGTTCTTATATTGTCATCAAAAGACAACCCCCATAAGAAACTGGGATCGTGATTTAATATTTACCATTGATATGGACCCGAGACGAAATGTTCGTCAAAATATGATGAAACCTATTGATGATTTGGGCAAATATGTTTATAGTTTTTTCCAAAATGATAATGTTTATTATCAAGATGCATCAGTTGGTAGAACTGTAAAAAATTACTTTGATTATTACAAAAATAAAAGGTAGTCTAAACATGACTACCTTTTTTCATTTTATTGATAAAGAATTTAAAATATTCGCTCATTGATAATTTAAATGAAGTTTTATCCATATGTACCGAAGTAGGAGCTTTGAAATACCCCTTATTGCCTAAATAGTCTATAACTTCACCCTCTTTTAATTGGTCAATGTATGTATGTGTAAGCTTTCCAGTATGCTCTTTATCAATCTCTAAATTTTCAGAAAACACATCAAACACGCCTAACTCGTTGTCTTTAGCTGTATCTACTATATAATCACACCCATGTGATTTGCTAACCCCTGCCAATGTCAAATGGGCTCTTTTTTCTTTTACAACTTCACCAGTTTTTGCATCAATCTTAGGCTTTTTAGTTGCTTTGTCGTAAACCGTGTCCATGCTTGTATACATGTATCTTTTAGCTCCTAACGTTTTGAATTGTAAGTATTCCCCATCATCATCCCATACACCTAACGGGTGACGTTCTCCATCAATGTCTTGAGGATTCCATGAATCATCATTCAGGCCTAACGCTTTACATGCATTATGCATTTTATTTTCAATATCTTTATTGTATTGTTCAAAATACATTTCATGTTGTAAGTATCTATTAAATAAGATATCGTCAAAATAGCCTTTGTTATCCATGTCTAACTTCCAATCAATGTACTTAATGCTGTCTGTATCACTATAGATATAATCAGACCCCATTTCTAAAATACCAGACCATAAACACCAACGTGACCAAGCAGTAACCCATACACCCCAAGCATAACATGTGAAACGGTTGTCATCTTTGTTATAATCTTCTAGAGCGTCTTTTATAAAGGCGTGTGTTTTCTTTTCGGGATCTATCCATCCGTCTGTATCGTCGTAATATATATCGGGATTTATTGGATCTTGGGCAAGCATTCCATATGATGAATTAGCCATACCCTTATATAACATATAATCGGCTTCTCTACCCTTAACATTTTTTAATGTTGTTTTTTGTTGATATAATTCAAGAATTGCACGTCTGTATTCGTTCGGTAAATATTCAGAGTTATAAACGTACATTCTTAACATTTCTTTACTCTCAATATTGTAACATTTTTCAATAATGTCAAGGTCTACATTTGTAATAGTGACCGTACAACAATCACATGCCCAAATCCTGCCGTTATTTACCTCTGTAGCGTCTTTATTCGTACTTTCGATATGTACCTTGCTTTCACTCAAATAACCGTCAGGAACGCCGTTTTTGACCTTTATATTATGTAATCTTACAGTTAACAAACATTGATAATTAGCTAAATATTTACGTAACTCTTCCGATGTTTTTGGGTATACTCTTTGGCCTTTCCCCATCGGGTATTTTCTAATAATCATGTTAGCGGGATAGCTTGATGTAAAGTCTTTCGATTTTACGTTGTCAATAACTTCATCAATATATAAAACATTTCCATGAGTAAAACCCCCCGCAAATGCTTCTCTTAACATTAAGTACTCTTCTGTACACATTGTGCTTGTTTTTATAAGTTTTTTATAGTCATAGTTAACTACTGACTTGCCTTTTTTATTAACTTTATAAAAACACTTAGCACGAACGAAACGGCGAACCCTACCCGTGTTGGTTAAACATATACGCCCAATAGTACCAAACTCTTCTAAGCATTCATCAATGTAAGCTTGTACAATGTTTACATCTTCAACACAGTAAGCCATTTCTTTATCGGTTAAAGGTGTACCAGAGTGTCTAATTAACTCATAATCTAAATCGCCTTTTAATTTTTTCAAATTATGTTTTGTTAAGTTTTTAGCTACTTGTGCCAAACTACGTTGCGATAGAGCTAACGAACACTTAAAATCAAAACAATCCGATGTAGCTTTTAAAGGTTCTCTTTTATCCCTAGCGAATACATCATCGATTTCTAAATACTTACGAAAGAATTGAAAGTCATACGGTAAGTTATGTACATAAATAACCATCTTTTTGCTTGCATCCCCGATAGGATCACTATATAACCTAAATTCTTGAGCTAATAACTTTAATAAATCTTTAAAATAATCTAAATCACGCCCGAAAAAAACTTCGTCGAAAATTTTAAAAGTCCAAATATAACACCAAGCTACTTTTTCAACTTTTTTATATTTATCGATATTTTCGTTATATTCTCTAGTACTTATGATTGAACCGTCTTCTAATCTGTAAGCACTTGTATTTTCAGTATCAAAAGCGGTGGCAATATCAACATATTCATGACCCTTTTTGCCTGCTTTCGATACTGTCCATGCGTTTCTCGTTTGCATTGCCTTAATCGAATTTAAGACCGAGTTTCCCCTCATCGTTAATCCATTGACTTCTTGCATATTGTTCTCCTTCCATTTCTTTGTATTCTTGATCAATTAATCTTAAAAACGTTTCCCAATCGTATACAAATGAATCAATATATTCATATTTACCAGTAAATTGATTGTATTTCGCAAAGCTTCCAATATCTGACGATTCTGCGGCAATATCTAACAAACCATTCCATCCGACTGACTTGTATAAATCTTGGAAACTGATAAACTCATTACGCTTCAATTCATTAATTAATTCATATGTACGTGTACTAAACTTAATAGCATCGTTTGTATCTTTGAATACTGTACGTAAACCATCGCTTTTAGCTCTTTTAATAGCGTCATCGATTGACTCTCCCTTTTTACGTATCACTCCAAAATCCTTAGCGCTATCCATATATAACTTTTTTAAGTTCTTGACTTGAGACGTTTCGCTTTTCATGAATGACTTGATATTTTTAAACATACTTAGTAAGTCATCATAATCTTTTTTTACTTTTTTACCATCTTCAATTTTATACATTGAATAGTTCCAGTTATAAGCGTCAGGGACATGCGTCAAAGGTCTAGCCCCAGTTTCATCCTCAAATTTTTGTAAACGTCTAATGCGTGTGTTTGCTGCTGTTGTAAGTACATATAAGCGTTCCCTTAAATCGCTTTCCGTCATCTTAGCCATTTGTTTAGGTGTTACGTGTAACGCTGTTTGTACGTTGTATTTTTTTGGCATATCTCTACCATCCTTTCTGTACTCTAATAATACCACCCCGTTATAACATAGTCAAGCATTGTAATGTGAAAGTTTTGTGAAATGTTTGTGTGAGATTGTATGAGGGCGTGGGTGTGGTGGAGGGAGATGGATAGGGTGATGGTTGTGGTTAGGTGTAGGGATTTAATTCGTGAGTGTGATTGATTAAATCACTCATTACAAACGAGAAACGC
>NFZD01004231.1_pt1 | contig 12572 bp, 15 predicted proteins | sample 1095381 | NCBI WGS metagenome assembly NFZD01 (sample SAMN03609891, study PRJNA323583) | gut metagenome | isolation source: feces | host: Rattus norvegicus | place: Denmark: Riget | collected 2013 | reverse complement strand
AAGATAATGAAATATGCTGAATTCACGCAAGTTCACAAACATTAAATATGTAGAAAACAAAGAGAGGCAATTGACTATGACGACAAAAGAATTGATTAAGTTATTGCAACGACTTGACCCAAACGGAAACAAAGAAGTCGTGCTTTGTATTGATTATGACGGCAAATATGAGACAGAAACTATCGTAGAAGCCGAAACGTATGATGACAACGAAGTAGTGTTATATTATTAGTAGAAAAAAAACTATTTACTTTCTTATTTAGTTACGATACAATATTAATGTGAAGTAAAGATTATGAAAATCGGAGAAATCAAATAGAATAGAATCAAAAACAAAATTGGTCGCTGGCAAAGATGCGAAACTCACGCCGGCAAGTAACTCATGAATTGATAGAAGATGCAGACAATCCGTTCGTCATCACTTAATTCGTCGTGGACTTCGAAGACGGAACAGTTTCTACTGGCTGGCGCGAAGAATCATATGATCATCAAGAAGAAGTCCCATTGATTGCAGAAGAAAGAGCTGAGGCAGAGCAAATGATAAAAGACATGGAAGAAGATAAATAATAATATTCATAACAAGCGGCTATTGAGCAAGTAGCTGCTTTTATTTTGATCGTCTATTATATCTGCTAAATTATACAGAGAGGTGAAGTGACCTATGCTAGATATTAATTTTAATGAATCATGAAATGAATTAGATAAATTGAATGAAGAGCAAATTATCAATGAAGAGTTAGTGAATCTTTTTAATGATGAAAATCGCATCTGATATGAAGAGATGACTGAATACTTCAATAGAGCGTATTTCAACGACGAGAAAAAAAGACACAGCTTATTGCCTGAAGAGATTGACGAAGAGGGCTGAGACACATTAAGAAACATGCGAGAAATAGAAGAGAGCATACTTCGTTGGAGAAAGAATCTAGACACTGGCGAATGAGAGAAAATGCCTTCTGGCGGATTAGCTAGAGTATGCTGATTTTACAACACTTACATAATTGAGATTTATTCTCCATGAAAAGATAGCGTTAGGCTATTGAATAAAGAAGATCATCTTTGATTTCATAAAGGCAAGGGCACAGACGATCCAGATCTTATAATGACAAACACTGGCGCCACTGCTGACGTAAAATTCAAGAATAGCGAGCATCTGCCCGACATCATAAAAGAACCAAGAAGTCATTCTGCAAATTTCATAATAATATATAATTATTATAATGATACGCTTTATTTATATAAACTGATTAACAATAAAGATAAGTCATATAAAAAAATGTCTGCAAAAAAGATAGCTAAAATCAAAGACAGACTGATTCCTCCACATATCTACGAGCAAGAAATATATTCAGATTGAGACAAGATATTCTCACTTAAATTAGAAGAAGGAATAGACCCTACTACTAAATTTGACAAACCTTGAGACTTAGATAAGATCCCAGATCAAGATTTCATTGACGCTGGCTTAGACAAGAAAGATTACTTAGATCAAGCATGAGCTGCATGAAGAAACAAGAAACTTGGCAATGTAGAATACGTTAGCAAAGCTGCTTCTAATGAGATCGTCAGGAAGAAGGCTGAAGATGATTATAACTACGCTCTCAAGAAATTGGGCGCAGTTCGCAGATACCAAAACAAATATAGTCGAGGCAGCTATGACGCTCCAGAAGGAGTGTTTGACTTAGATAATTTCCACGTAGCGTTTGACAAGTGGTTTGAAGATCATGGCTTGATGAAGCTATTTGACAAAGAAGGCAAGCTCAAGATGAAAGGCTCATGGGGAGACATCTCTAAATTAGACAAGAACGAAGCTCCAGTCAAAGCTTTGACAGATCTATGAAGAGCTCAGTACTCAGGAGGCAAGACATTCAAATCAACATGAGACGCAGAGCAGCAAAAGAAGCAAGCTGAAGAGCAAGCAGCTAAGGTGAGAAAAGACTGAGAAGATCAAGAAAAGAAAGACGCAGAAGACTTAGAAGAAGAGATCAAGAAAGCTATATTGAATTCTGTAGACTGGATCAACTTGAAGAAAGTGTACGCTTCTAATAGCAAAGAAGCTGCTGACAAATTAGACGTTGACGTAGAAGTCTGGACAAGAGGATATCAAGAAGATCAGACTAAGATCAAAGACAGTCACGTAGTCAAGATCTGGTTTAAGAACATGATTGGCCCAGACACAGACCAATTCGAGGCTCTATGCACGCCGACTGTCAATCCTCTAAAGATATCAGATTCTGCTGACGTGATAGTGAAGCAGCTCAATTCAGCGCTGACAGATCTCGCTGACGCTTATTATTATCTAGCTGAGTTGGGCTCATCTTGGATCGCCTTCACTAGATCAAAGACTTATGAAGCGCTTGGAGATGTTTGGCGCGTGATAATGTTCTTCAACCCAGCTGACAAGAAATTCTACAAGATAGCTAAAAAGAGAGTGATATCGATGTCAAAAGACAGAAGCAACTCATGATTATACAGCCACATAAAATCTTCCTATGATGATATCCCATACCTTTTGCTGACTTATGAAATCGATGGAGAGACTAGAAACTATGACGTAGACTATGATATCTCTTGGGAGCCAGTGTACGCTTGCGTCAAAGCATCTTCAGATGGGAACGGAAATTATAAGCATTGAGAATCTGCTGAATCAGAATATGTGTTCAATTTGAAATACGGAACAGACATACTAGACAAAGCTGGAATGAGCTATTATAAACCAATGTCTGGCCCAGTAGAACATTGCGAAGTAGAAAACGCTGCTGCTCCATACAACATAGTGTTTGAGAAATCGTCAAAATATTCCTACTTCCTAGATTCAAGCGATTAATAGACAACTAGCAGGCGCAATAGCCTGCTTTTGTTTTAACGTCTTTTGACAATAGTCATAATATTGTATATTATAAAATAATTATGGAGATGAGATATGCTTATTTTAAAATTTGATATAACTTGCGGGTTCAATAATCTATACTTAGTAGAAAAGAACTTAGAATTCCCGATAGCGCTTATTAGAGATCAAGAATTAGTGAATAGAATATTCAATAGATATTCAGCTTTAGCGAACGTAAGCGATCGATGATTGCTAGACAATTACAGCGACAACGCAGATCAATTATTGAAAGATTATGATATATTAGAAATGATCAAGTTCATAGTTAGAGTAGACATCGCTGGATCGTATCTGTACTCAGTCTGCTTCAATAGAACTAAGCCGATTATCCCTGGAGTCTGTGAGCTAGAGAACATCAGGCTAGAAGAGATAGATGAAGACGAGGGTCTATTCATTGACAGAGAGATTCAAGCGTGAGAGAACGCCGCTCTAGCGTTCAATTGCTTTGAAGAGGCAGAAGATCAAGAAGAAGACGATGAATTTTCTAATTGAGATGGGAAAGTGTATCAAGCATAGAGAACGCGCAGCTTTCTATTTGCTAAAAACAAACTATTTAACTGCGCATATATAGAAAGTTATTAGCTAAATTATTTTGGTAGCGCATGGCAGCAGACTTATCCTTTCACTGTTGTTGAGCGCTGCTTTTATTTTGCTCTCATTATGCAATATTGTATAATATTATATATGAAGATCAATAATTTATTTGACATAAAAAATGAAAAACTAAATAAAAAGTTAAACGATGATAGAGTTAAGATTGACTCTGACTCAGAAATGCTTATCTTCTTAAAGCAATTCATCACATTGACTGAGACAGATTGCACTCCATATAAACACAAAAAATCTTCTTACAATAAGAAAGCTCATTATATAAACGGAAAAAAAGTAAACGAGCAAGTGTATATTTATATCAAAAAATGATTGATGAATCAAAACGACGAAGGAGAGATTAAATAATGAGCTTAATCGTAGCAGTAAAAGACAAAGATAGATATATTTTGGGAGCAGATAAGCAAAGCTCAGCTGGCGGGAACAAAGACCATAGCGCCACAAAGATTTGGGAAGTAGGAAATTGCCCAGGCATTGTGATGGGCGGAGTCGGTTCAGCTAGAGCGACTCAAGTGATTCAATACTCAAACATCATTGATTTGAATTGCTTATCTAGAGGATGCACTACTGAGTACATCGTATGCTCTGTAGTTCCAGAGATCGTCAGCGCGTTGGAAGCGCATGGGATCTGCTGCTCACCGAATCCAGATGACAAGACAAAGATTATTCCAAACGCTTTCTTGATCGCTATTGATGATCAAGCTTGGGTGATCTGGCATGACCTTAGCGTAATTGAAGTAGAAGATTATTTCGCTATCGGCTCTGGATCAGACGTAGCTACTGGCGCATTGTACGCGACTAAAGACAAGAATCCTTTTGAGAGAATCGTAACTTGCATTGACGCAGCAGCTGAGACAACATTGTTCGTAGACGATGGAGTTGATTTAGTAGCTACTAGCATCAAAAAAGAAGACAAGAAATTGATTGCTAAGGCGCTAAATATCTCAGAAATCATGCTTGAAGAAGAGTTTCAAGAAGAGAAAGTCGATTCACAAAAAGAAACTGCGAACACTAAGGCTTCAAAAAAATCTAAGAAAAGCGCAAAAAAATAAAACGCTGTTGTATATTATATCGCAGTTGAAAAACTACACGCAAAGCAAAATCAAAAAATTAAAATGTTGATTAGCTAAATTATATATATGCAAAAATAAAATTGTATATATATAAAATAAGGAGACAGAGTAATGAGAGCAATCAGTATGACATTAAAAAACTTATATAGATTATCACCAGCCACAGAACCTTGTTTTGATGATAGAAGCCACGCATTGCTCAAATTCGATTCACCGCGAAATAAAGATTAGAACAACATCTAATTGCAGTTCGTAGAGTGGGTCGAATAGATCCGCTCTTTATTTTTTTGGGGCTGTAACTCAGCTGGGAGAGTGCCTGCCTTGCAAGCAGGATGTCGAGGGTTCGATTCCCTTCAGTTCCACCATTGACAGTAAAGTCAATAAAATCCAGAGCAAGAATCTATGGCCTGGCCAAGAACGATAGACGCATAGCCTCAGCGTTAGTAGGCCGTTTGAGATATGACCAGCGAGAAGAGCCACGCAGCTGCTTCATATCTAAGACCATGATTATAGATCCTTAAGCAAGATTGCGTCATGATTGAAGAAAGTCTGTGAAGCCAGCCAATCTGATAATGTCGCAAAACTTTCTCGTTTGGACCACTAGTATACAAGTGAGTATGCATCCCTGTCACGGATGAGAAGTCGGAGCGTTACCGACGTGGTCCGCCAATAGATAGTTATACTATCTATGATTAAAATGAACTTATCATAGTCCGATCTGCTCTAGCTTGTCAAGACAAAGACGTTAAAACCTAGATCGGAGAACAATTATGTTATTAAGAGCATTAGAAAGAATCGCTAAGATGTTCGTTGAGTGTTTGATTAACTTAAATGAAATTCAGTAAGCGAGAAAACTCATAGCGGTAAAAGTCCGTCTAACAAGCTTGCCTCTCTAGTTTAACGGCTGAAAACAGTTGCCTTGTAAGCATCAAATCTCTGTTCGACCCAGGGGAGAGGCACCATTGTTTCAGAAAAATGAAACAAGCACAAAACATGAAACGCTGCGGGAGTGGCGTAACGGTAGCCGCAAGGGACTTTGATAAACGCTTCATAAGATCGCTACTAAATTAATTGTGTTAGTAAGGAGATTATTATGAAGATAAACGTAAATGAAGCAGAGTTCATTGAGACATGCCTCTCAAGCAAAACTATGGCAGAAGCTGCGAGAAGATTGAACATGCATTTTAATACTTTTAAAAAATATGCATTAAAATTTAATTGCTACGTTGCTAATGCATCACACAAAGGAGTAAAAACAGGTCCAAGACAAGATCGTATATCAACAGATGACATCTTATTGGGAAAGTATCCTGACTATCAAACATATAAATTAAAATTACGTTTACTTAGAGAAGGATATAAACAAGATAAGTGTGAATGCTGTGGCTGATCTAAAAAAAGAGAGAATGATGAATTTTCTCCATGTGAATTACATCATATTGATGGAAACAGTCACAATCATGTATTATCAAATCTAATACTTCTATGTCCAAACTGTCATAGTTTAACAGACAACTATAGGTCAAAAAACAGAGCATCAGGATCGAAAGATTCTGAATGAATGCAGGCTAATTCTTCGAATTCTATAGTGAACGAAGAGCTAAGTGAGTAGTGATACTCTAAATGTGTAGAGACTATACACCTGCAACCTAAGTCGAAAGATATGGTTAAGAAATAGTCCAGACTACAACATCTATCGATGGCCGCGAAATACATAACGTGGAGTAGTAGGAAAATCCCTCGGAGAAATCCATGCGGGTTCGAGTCCCGCCTCCCGCACCATCACGGTCTGAGAACAATATCATCTCAGAGAAAATTGAAAAGAAGTCTTGAAGTAGTTTTCAATATCCGTTAGTTAGTCAAGACAAAAATCCGGGGTGTAGGACAGCTTGGTCTACTCCGCGAAGCCTGGGCCTTCGAGATCGTCCGTTCGAATCGGACCACCCCGACCAAGAACTCATATTGTATATTTAGCGCTCCAGCGACTAGACGAAATGTTTATCGCGGGCAGAGCTGAAAAGCATGAGCAGTTTGCGGGCGTAGTTCAATGGCTAGAATTCCAGTCTTCCAAACTGGTTATACGAGTTCGATTCTCGCCGCCCGCTCCAGGAGACTTGCCCAAGCGGTTTAAGGGGACTGTTTGCTAAACAGTTAGGTCGGGGAAACCTGGCGCATTGGTTCGATCCCAATAGTCTCCGCCAGTCAGATATGTGGGAGTGAATCTGACGATTTAGATGCTTGTCTGTGAAACAAGATTAATCAGTTCGACTCTGATACTTCCACCCAAAGACGCAGGATTAGTTCAGTGGTAGAACGTAACCTTGCCAAGGTTAATATGCGGGTTCGATTCCCGTATCTTGCTCCAGGCCCGTTGGAGAAGTGGCTTAACTCACATGCCTTTCACGCATGCATTCATGGGTTCGAATCCCGTACGGGTCACCACCTATGCGCCGCTAGCTCAGTCGGTAGAGCACGTGACTTGAGTTAATAGGATAAGCAATCCGTTAGATTGTTATTTAAAGATATTGGTTCAAATCCAATTTAGCTCACCATTAATCACGGGGTCAAGAGTTCAAGTTTCTTGCGGTGCACCATATCTAATTATATTATAAAAAATATAAAATAATGTTGTATAATATTGTTAGAAATTGTTCTTTGAAAACTTATATAGCAACAGTCTTGTAAAAGTTCATAGAAACGCCTCAGTAGCATAACTGGATAATGCAACGCCCTTCTAAGGCGTAGATTGTGAGGGTTCGAATCCTTCCTGGGGCGCCAAATCTCGAAAAATAGATTGTATATTATATTAGTTGGGAGTTTAGCTCAGCTGGGAGAGCGCCACCCTTACAAGATGGATGTCGGCGGTTCAAACCCGTCAACTCCCACCAACTGCCATGAAAGTAGGCACCTGCATTATATACGCGTTAAAAGTGCAAGGCCTGAAATCTAAAATCTATGAGGCCAGCAGCAACCTCTGCGGTCAAATCCTGCCCGCGAAATCTATCACTGAATATATGATTTCAAACGTTCTGCGCAAGACGATGGATTTTTGGAGAGATGGCTGAGCGGTCGAAAGCGGCGGTCTTGAAAACCGTTAGGGGTGTACGCCCCTCCAGGGTTCGAATCCCTGTCTCTCCGCCATAAATATCCTTACGTGATAGCTATCTTGAGGTGTAGCCAAGCGGTAAAGCACGAGACTTAAAATATGCATACGCTAAATTAAATGTATAATATATAAGGGCATTTAATTATATATAAGTGTAAGCATTGTATCAAAGAATTTGAAACAAAGCAGAAATTGGCAAGGCATATTCAAGCGTGTGAGCTAAATCCAACTAATGTTAAGATAGAGTGTCCAAAATGTCATAAATTATTTTATTGGACACGTTTAAAATATCATTTAGCTCATTGTGGTTCAAACAATCATAACAATAGATATACAGATAAAGGACAAAATTAAGCAAAAGGATTAACTGCAGAAACTAGCGATGTAATTAAAAAGATCTCAGAAGGAAAGAAAAAATTTATGAGACTCATCCTAGATCAATGACTTGAAAACAATTATCAGAAGAAACGAAAGCTCATATTTTAGAAAAGCTATTAAATTATAATCATTCTAATAATCCTAGAAATTTACACAGTAAGGGCAGCCTGATATAATGGAATATATCATATGTCTACTTGGGAATTAGCTTATTATATCTATTGTAAAGATAATAATAAGCAGATAAGCATTTGTACTGATAGATTCAAATACAAGTATAAGGGTAAAACTCATTATTACACTCCAGATTATATTGTTGACGGGCGGTATATTGAAATAAAAGGTCGAGAAGTTGAAAAAGATAAATTAAAATATGCTGCAATTAGACAATCTGGAAAAATTATACAAGTTTTATGTGGAACAGATATTAAACTGTGTATAAAGTATGTTTTAGAAAAAGTATAAAGTATCTAAAATAACTGAACTTTATAATTAAAATGATATTATTTGTATTTGCTAATAAAATACATTGTATAATATATTAGTTCCAAAGTGCTGGAAGCTGTGGCATGCATATTTAGAGGTTGCGAACTCAAAAATATGAGGGGCTTGGTAAGGTCAAGCTGGAACTTTTATTGATATTGCTGGGTGGAGCAGTTTGATAGATATCTTAGTTTATAGCACAAAGATCGCTGGTCCGATCCCAGCCAACCCAGCCAATGCCCTTTTAGTTAAATGGCATAACAGGTCACTCGTAATGATCAGTTCATAGTTCGATTCTGTGAAGGGGCACCAGCGCGATTGGCGAAATCGGTAAACGCTGTAGTCTCAGAAGCTACTGTCGAAAGACTTGTGAGTTCAAGTCTCACATTGCGCACCATAAATCACTGCCTGAATGGCGAAATCGGTAAACGCAGCAGACTCAAAATCTGCCGATCGAGAGATCATGTCGGTTCGAGTCCGACTTTAGGCACCAATTAAAATAAATATGATGATTTTTCAAAAAATCGTTGTACAATAATATGAGCATGAATTATATGCTAAATTAAATGTATGCGGATTGTTCGCAGGAAGGAAAATGAAATTATGAAAAAGTGTTGGAAAATTAACTTCAATAACATTAATAATTACAATATTTTTTGTAATTCATTTTATTATATGCTTAATCAAGCAATCACGCATCAAGAAACAGAGCGATAGATACGATATATAATTAATCTACAACTAAATTTCTATAGGTGATTGCTAAAAACAATCACATTTTATTTTAGGAGTTTAGTTCAACGATAGAATAATGATCTCCAAAACCACTGATATGAGTTCAATTCTCTTAGCTCCTGCCAAGCTTCAGTACCCAAGTGGTTTAAGGGGACGGTCTGCAACACCGTTAAGTCAAGACGACAGTCGTCGGTTCGAATCCGACCTGAAGCTCCAATCACGGACGTGTAACTCAGTCGTGGTAAGAGTGCTGGTCTGAAAAACCAGATGTCGTTAGTTCAACTCCGACTGCGTCCGCCATATCGCTGGGTAGTTCAGCTGGTCAGAACGCTGAGCTCATATCTCAGAAGTCGACAGTTCAAGTCTGTCCCCAGCGACCAATCATTGGACCTTAGCTCAGTAGGTTAGAGCAATAATATTAAGTGAGAAAGACCATCAATAAGATTTACTTATAAATTTAAAGATAAACTTCATTACTATACTCCAGATTTTTATTTAATAGAAATTAATGAATATATAGAGGTTAAGGGTTATAAAACAGCTAAAGATGAAGCTAAATGGAGAGACTTTCCAAAAGAACAAAAATTAAAAATTTTATTTGAAAAAGATTTAAAAGAATTAGGAATAATTTCTTAATTCTATTTGGGGAATAAGCTTAAGTGATATACAGCGCCCGCCTGTTAAGCGGAAGACAGTGAGTTCGAGTCTCACATTCCCCGCCAAACATTGTGTAAATTTATGAGATTTAAATATAGAATTATTTGGATAAACACATGAAAGAATAAGCAAGAGTGATGCGACGTAGATGATCAGCACGTCGCGTTGTTTGTCGCTAAGCAAAAAGTCAGCTCAGGAATGCAAAATGTCATCATTCAAGTAGACTGTGAATCAGGCGATGATCCAGATGACACGAGTTGGCCAGCGATAGAAGCAGAAACAGAAGAAATCAAAAAAGAAAATTAGCTTGGTGTTAAATTGAAAAGTAATAGAAAATAATAGACTTGCAAAAAGTCCTTTTAATTTGTTTAAAAATCATTTAGCTTGTTGTATAGTATGTTAGAAGTTCAAAGGAGAACATTGATAAAAAAATGAAATACGAAGTTATCGACAACTACGACGGCTACGACGACTCTCTTGGCGTATTCGACACTAAGCAAGAAGCAAAGGCTCGAATTCGAAAGCAAATGCAAGACACAGACGGCGAATGCAGTTGCTACATCGTAAAGTTGCGTGAGAAAGACAATGACTAAGCATCATCGATAATTGATTACGCTATGAGGAATTTAATTGAGAAAAATTATGTCATTAAAATATAAAGAAGTAAATAAGCACGAATTTACGCAATTTAAGCTAGACTATGAAGCTAAATACAAAACAAAGCTTTTGTTTAAAGAAAATAATCAAGTATATGAAAATTATGATTGTGAGCTGCTTGTAGCTAAAATTGAACATAATAATTATTATGTATTAGATGAAAAATGCATCAAAGATTACAAAGGAGCAAAATAATGACTTTCGAAGGAAATTATAAAATCATGGTCCAAAACGAGGATGGGCTTTATGATGTTTGCATTCGCAGAACAGACAATAACATGGCAGCGAGATTTGACTGCGTTTATGTCGCAGAACAATATGCAAAACGAATTGGCTTAAAGTCTGGATACATCATTAAAAAATAAAAAAATATTATATTATTAAATTTGTGCAAAATTAATTAATTGTACATTATATTTAGATCTAATATTGTATAATATATTATCAAGCATAAAAGTTTGCATATGTTGCCTCGATGATGAAACGGTAGACATGTCTGGCTTAGAACCAGATGCTTAATTGCGTGCAGGTTCGATTCCTGTTCGGGGCACCATTAAAAATTCCAGACGTATGCCTGTTTATATAGATGGCATCAAGAACAAGCCTCTACGTGGCGATGCTAGAAACATTGAGACGGGGACGCGATAAGCTCTCTGCGACTCTTGGCTAATTGTTCAAAACGGCAGTAGTATCTATCACACAGTACGAGAAGCCGGCAATTATTCAAGGCGTAACTCCTTGATTAAGCATTGTCCAACAGGTGAAAGCGAGAAATGATTCTCACAGGCAGGTTGGGCTGCTTAAAATATTTCCGAATAACTGCTTAGCAAGTGGAAGTGAAGCCGTTTGACACTAACGGACCACCTATGTAATTCCTCATGAGGTTATAGGTCGAGCCACTACTGAAATTGACGCAAGATAAAACTGGGAGGCAGTCTTGGGGTAGGAAATATGCAATAGAAGGAAAACTATTCAAACCTATTTAGAATAATAACTAGCCGAAATCGATTATTCTAAGTGGACGGATTCGAATCGTCATAAAACATCAGCGAAGATTTATAATTTAGTTATCTAGCAAATAATTAAAACCTATTATAGGTCATTCGGTGGGTGAGAGAAAACTCATGCTAAAATCAATTGATGTTGAGGCCTCATTTAGAGGTCTTTTTTAGTGTAAAGATGTTGTATAAAAAGATGTTGTATAATATAATATGTTAATTGATGAAAGGACGATTTATGAAGATATTTAAAGTTGGGCAGATAGTTTATTATTATTTAGAAAGTGACGGCATTGGAAGAATAGTCGAGTGTGTAATTAAGCAAGTGACAAAAGATTTGTCTACGAAAAAAATAACATATGTCGTAGGCTCAGAGAACGAGTACGGATGGCTAAGACTCAACGATAGAGCAATGACTTCTGACTATTTATACGCCAGCAAAAAGCAAATTATGAAAGAACATGCTGACGCAATGGCTTACAGAGCTTTAGATGACAAATTGAATAACATCGATGCTGCTCTTAAGAAGATCTTGAGTGAATATGCAGAAAAAATTCAAGCAAATCCTGTTTCTTGGACAACAATAAGCACAGATGATTGTAAGACATCACTTTACGTAGATGGAATTGGAGATCTTGAGGAAGAGTTCAATAAACTCAAAAAAGAAGTCACAGACATCAAGAAAAAAATCAAAAAGCCAACTAAGAAATCTGTCAAGAACTCTTCAGCAGAATCAGTAAAAACTGAATTGACTGCAGAAGAAAATAAACAGGAAAGAAAATAATGAAATATTTTATAACTTATTTTCAAAATGTCAGATATTTAACTGAAGAATACATTGTTATTGATACATCTATGTGGGCGCCAAAATGGCTAGACCCAAGCAATGGCAAAAGACAATATATTAATGAAAATAATGTCTTGATCGGAATTAAAGAGGAAAGCTTTTTAATGACAGAGGATGAAATTCCAGAAGAAATGTGCTC
>NFZD01005650.1_pt1 | contig 12655 bp, 15 predicted proteins | sample 1095381 | NCBI WGS metagenome assembly NFZD01 (sample SAMN03609891, study PRJNA323583) | gut metagenome | isolation source: feces | host: Rattus norvegicus | place: Denmark: Riget | collected 2013 | reverse complement strand
TCCTACGCGTACGGGGTGCTCCCCGGCTTCTGTATTGATCTTTAAATCGAAAAAAATCGGCCGGGGCTTGTCCCCGGCCTGAAAGGTGGTGCATACCATGAGTGTTCCTGCAAGCCAGCGGCCTCAGTCAAAAGCGGAATTTGTTATTCGCGCAAGAGATCTTCTGATCTACTCGATCAAAAAGTCCAAAGGACTCGAAAAGTCTCTGACTTTCTTCGGAAAGCAATCTTTATATGAAACGGCTCAAAAGATACACGAAGACGTCGTCAGAGGAAATTCGATCTATCCGACCTGCAGAGAAGATGTCTTAGCCCGACACGAGCATTTTCGGGATGCAAGAGCCGGGCTTTATCATCTCATCCATCTAATCGGAGTGATGGATGAAGTCAGCTCAAAGCTGACACATAAGTCAGCCTGCTATTGGGCCAGCCTTTGCTATCAGGAGATTTCTCTTGTCACTGCCGTGATGAAAAGCGACAGCAAAAGATTTAAAAATATATGAATTCACAGGATATTCGCTATCATTTGCCACGAACTCATGGCTGCGTTCGGCCAACTACAACAACTCTAGCAACGCGCTGTACGTCAACACGAATGGCAACGCCAACAACAACAACTGCTCCAACGCGTACGGGGTGCTCCCCGGATTACAGATAAAAAATGGTCAGACAAAGTAAGTACTTATACCGAAATCAGAACCTTTTGTAAGGAGCGGATATCCTTCCCGAAAGGGTAAATATAAGCTGCGCGTCCAATGTCGAACGCCGCACAAGCGTGCATGATCCAAACGGGTTTCATGGCATCGGACAGACAGTGCAGCTTTTGCTTTTATGAAAAAATCAAGAAGAAAAAGGCGGTACGAAAACCGCCAAAAAAAGCGAAAGAAAAATTTCCCGACCGAAGCAGACGACTTTGAAAAAGTTTTCTCGCACGATCATCTTTTTGATGCCTACAGAAAATGCAGGCGAAGTGTTGGCTGGAAGTCTGAAGTCCAGCGGTTTACCATGCTTGCTCCGCTGGAAATCGATCGGATCTATAAGAGCCTTCACTCTGGAAACTTTCGATCGAAAGGATTCCGGGAATTTGACATTTTCGAAAGAGGGAAACCTCGACATATCAAGGCTCTGCCTTTTGACGAAAGGATCATCCAGAGATGCCTTTGCGATTGCTCTTTGACGCCGATACTGACCCGGTCTTTCGTCTACGACAATGGCGCGTGCATGGAGAACAAAGGCTACAGCTTCGCGCAGAAAAGATGCACAAGGCATCTGGCAGAGTACGTTCGAAAACACGGCACGGAGGGATATGTCCTGACTTTCGATTTCCGAAAATATTTCGACACCATCAGGCATGACGTTCTTGAGCAGATGCTCCGGAAGGTTTATACGGATGAACGGCTTATCGATCTTATCCTGTACATGATCCAGACAAACGGCCTGCATGGTCTTGGGCTCGGATCGCAGATCAGCCAGGCACTTGCTCTTGCCTACGCCAACCCTCTGGATCATTTCATCAAGGAGCAGCTCGGCATCCGTTACTATGCCAGATACAACGATGATGGATACTTAATCCATCCATCAAAGAAATATCTGCAGCACTGCCTGCGGGATATTGAAAGGGTCTGTGCAGATCTCGGCATTGTCCTCAATCCCAAGAAAGTGATGATTACAAAGATCACAAAAGGATTCAATTTTCTGAAGTGCCGCTACTTCGTAACGAAGACTGGAAAGATCGTCCGGAAGCCTTGCCGCAAGGCGGTTACCAGGCAACGCCGCAGGATCAAAAAGCTTTTCAAAAAGGTCGAAGAAGGAAAACTTTCGCTAAATGATGTTCAGCAGTCCTATCTGAGTCATAGGGCTTATCTAAAAGGATTCACTGCCTACCGTACAAGGCAGGCAGAAGACAGGCTCTTCAAAAGCCTTTGGAGGAAATATGCTTCTCAAATTAAAAAATGATACTGAAATCACAATTCAGGATTTTGCTTTAAACGGCTTTACAGCCCACGCCGAAGTTGAATCGATGGCGGACTACACAACAATGCTTTCGCAGCTTACCCCGGAAGCCGTTGAAGATCTGGCCATTATCAAAGATGATAGCTCGATCATGCTGGAGCTGACAGAATGTGAGCTGGTCAGCACGCAGTTTACGACGCTTTTCAACGGCGAAAAAGACGTCCTCTACGCCGACCTGTCGTTCAACGGCGTGATCTACTCTGACTATCAGAGCGCGCTGTCCGCTTTAAATGGAGGTGAGTAAGATGTCTCAGATCATGGATGCCAGACAGGCTAGAAAAGACATTATCATCCAGAAAATGAGCCGCGTTCGTGCGGCTGCAGCAAAGCTGTCGGATGAAGATGCCCTTGAATTCGCTGATCTTTTTCCGGCTTGGTCAGGTGATGGTAAAGAGATGGCTGCCGGTGATCGCGTTGCTTTTGCAGGCAAACTCTGGAAAGTTCTTCAGGCTCATACCTCCCAATGGGAATGGACGCCTACAACAGCTCCGTCCCTCTTTGCGGAGGTCCTGAACCCTGATGATCCGGATGTGATTGTTGAATGGACGCAGCCGGAATCTACAAATGGCTATCCAAAAGGTCAGCTCGTTTTGCACAATGGCGAAGTCTGGAAGTCTGACGTAGATAACAACGTCTGGGAGCCTGGAACGACTGGCGCTCCTTGGACGAAACAGGAACCGGCAGCATAAAAGAGGGGCTGAAAAGCCCTTTTTATTTTGAGCTTAACTATGGATTGCAAAAGGAGATTAAAAGATGATGGAATTAAAAGACACAATCAGATTAATGCTTAGTGATGATTACAAAGATCGTTTTAAGGCTGAGTATTATCAGACTAAGGTTAGATATAACAAACTTTATAAAATGATTGTGAAGCACGAAGCGGGGAAGCTTGGTTTTGAGTTAGATAATCCAATTGAGCTACTGAAAAATCAAAAAGCGATTATGGGACAGTATTTATACACATTAGAAGTAAGAGCGCTTATCGAAGGCATTGATCTAGAACTTTAAAAATTATTTTGGAGGGAAAATGGGAAACAAATTAGGAGGAATCTAATGGATGAGTTTATCCGCGTGTTTGGCCAAATGACGGTTGAAAGCGTAGTTCTTTGCGTGGCTGCTGTCGTTTTCCTTTGGCGCATCTACAAAAGTATTGAGGGCGCTATGGCAAAACGGTTTAAGACGCAGGAAGAACGCGAACGCAAACTTCAGGAAGTCATTGACCAGACACAAAAATATCCGCTATGGCATGAACAGTCGCTGAATATTCAGCAGCAGTTCTCCGATGCCATCACCAATATCAAAGACGGTCAAATGGAAAATACCCGGTTACTGGAAAAACTGTCTAAAGAGATCGGGGAGTACGAGGCCACCACATCACGCTATCGGATACTCCGGTTTAGCGATGAAATCCTGCATGATGTGACACACTCCAAAGAACACTTTGACCAGGTACTGGATGACATCACGACTTACAAACGGTTCTGTGAAGAGCATTCTGATTACGAAAACAACAAAGCGGAACTAGCTATCGAAAATATCAAAAACACCTATAAGCGGTGTTGCGAAGAAAATTCATTTTCATAAGAGCGGAATGTCACCGCTCTTTTTCTATTTATGGAGGTAAGCAAAATGATTAACTGGCAAGTACGATTGAAAAATAAGCAATTCTGGCTGTCCATTATTCCGGCAGTTTTACTGCTGATTCAAGTAGTGGCCGATGTGTTTGGTTTCAAGATCGATTTAGGCGATCTTGGCAGTAAGCTACTGGAAGTTGTCAATGCTGTTTTTGCCGTTCTGGTGATTCTGGGAATCGTTGTGGATCCGACCACTAAGGGCATCAGTGACTCTGACCAGGCGCTCGAATACGAAACGCCAAAGGAAAAATAGCCATGACCTATCTTGAATTCAAAAATGAAGTCCTCGGGCACGGCTATGATCTTGATGGACTGTATGGCAATCAGTGCGTCGATGGTGCTGTCCTGTATTGCCAGAAACTGGGTGTTCCACCGGTTTACTGCAATGCTACCGGCTATGCGCATGACTGGTGGACGCAGCGTGAGACAAACGGCATGTTGAACTATTGGGACGAAGTCACTGAGCTTCAGCCTGGCGATCTGGTGATTTTCCATGAGCATCCGTCTACTCCGCTCTCTCACGTAGCTATTTTTGACCATGATGTAGATGGCGTGAATGGCTGCTTTCTGGGGCAGAATCAAGGAGGCCCGAACGGCGCCTTCAACTTGATCAACCTGCCTTATGAAGCGACTTATCCAACTGCTTTTCGAATTAAAGGCAGCGCACCAGAACCATCGATCGAAAGCCATCCGAAAGAGAAAGAGTTTCTAATCGGATCGATCGGCGCTGTCTACCGGTTTTATAATCGCTTCAATGGCGATCATCTTTACACGACAGATGTTCAGGAAGCGTTAAAGCTTTTTAATGGAGCATGGGATTATGAGGGCATCGCCTGGACAAGCCCGACAAAAGGAGATGTTGTATACCGTCTGGTTAATCCACAAAGTGGCATCCACCATTTCACCCTTAATCCCGATGAGATCGAAGGACTAACAGAAATGGGATGGACTAAAGAGGGAGCAGCGTTCATGTCTGGTGGTTCTCATCCGGTATACCGACTGTATAATCCAAACGGAGGGGAGCACGTTCTGACCGCCAGCAGAGGTGAGCATGACGGACTGGTCTGCGCCGGATGGTATTGTGAGGGGCAGGATCTGAAATACTAATCGATGCGCCGGGAACTGTGTAATTCTTGTTATTTTTAACATTACGTTTTAGCTTTATATAAAGCAAAAATATATTCTCGAAAATTAAAATTATTCAGATAGTGGGAATGGTGTTATCATATTGGCAATGACCAAAAAGAAAATATTCTTTTCGCAGACCGTAAACTCTATGTGCTTGCGTTTTTCTTTTCGCGGCGCTGTGTGGATCCATGGTGCCGTGTTTTTATCTATTGATAAGAAGATGTGAAAGCAAGAAAAAAGGGGAGGCTGTTTATACAGCTTCCCTCTTTTTTTATGCCTTTAATATGTTTTGCGTGGGTGGTTTCTCAGGTCAATGTAGGCCATGAGATCAGATGCGTTTAAGAAGTCGCATTCTTGAGCGACTGCATCTGCTTCTGCAAGTGTTGCTTCCGAAAGGTCAATCGGCTTCTTGTCCATCTTCAGATCCAGATAAAGTCTGCGAAGGTTGAAGTCTTTGACATAACCCTGTTTCTGGGGGATGACTCTTAAACCGTCTTTGATGCGCTGCTCGATTGGCTTGTCTGTGGTGAACTTGCTTTCCTCGATGGCTTTCCAGTCGAAGCGTACCACCTTATCTTTGAACGGAATGAATGTGACATTCGTGTTCAGTAAGTTGTAAGCCATGACCAGATGGATTATTTCCGCTCTCGTGTAGCTGCAAGGATTAGTGTGGCAGTAGGTTTCCATGAAGCATCCCGGATCCATGACCTGGATGCAGTCACCGTACTGGTATCGGTTGCGCATCTTAACCTTTCCAGCTCCGATTGTCTCCTGATAGAAGCGTGGGTCACGTGGATAGTATCCGGCTCTAAACATCGTGTCGGATACGAAGTCATCCAGATCATCGATCCAACGTGGGCATTCGAATTCATCGCCATGAAATCTCTGGAAGAATTCATCATCGGTGATGTCTTTGTAGAAAAAATCTTCAATTTTGAATTCTGCGTCCGGATCTGCGATATCTGAGTGTTTCCAAGCCTTCAGCCCTGTTGCGTAAATCTCTCTTAATGTTTCCATTTTGTTTTCTCCTTCATTATTTAATTCGTTGACCAGATCATCGGTGGTGTGAAAGCCTAATGATTTGGCCAGTTTCATGGCATTGACTAATGCCATTTTTTCAACAGTTCTTTCACCGTCATAAATCTTTTTTAAGTTGATCTGCTGAATTCCAGTTTCCTGAGAAATCCGATAGATGGTTTTTCCAGACCGATCAAACACTTCTTGAATTGTCATCTCTGTTATCTCTCTTTCTACGCTTATTATACTATCCTATAGAATAGTACGCAAGAGAAAATAATATTCTATAGGATAGTATTTCTCTTGATTTGTACGTCTATTAGGCGTACAATTATGGTATAAAAGGAGACGACAATCATGAAAAGAGAAGTAGAAATCACTTACGCATGCGGACATACCCATACAGTTTTACTGCAGGGAAAAGAAGATTACATCGAATGGAAAGCAAAGCAGATGGCAAAAGACGATTGCCCTGACTGCATCGAAAAAGCTCGTCAGGAAGAAAACGAAAGATGCGCTGCAGAAAATAAGGAAAACGGATTCTGCGAGCTGATCGGCTCAGATCGTCAGATCGGCTGGGCGGAAAAAATCCGTTCCAATTATTTAACATGGCTCATGGATATCGAAAAAGAAGAAAGAATGATCCTCGACTGCATGAAAAACAAGGAAGGGGAAAAATTCGAAACGCATACCAAATTCATGAACTATCTCAAAAAACAGGCCGAAAAAGACATTAAAGCCATGTCCAATGCAGGCTTTATTATCGATAACCGTTCCGAGTGGGGTTTGAAACGAGTGCTTTCCAAGAAGGCTGCGGAATGGGAAGAACCGGAAGTTGAAGAAGAAACCGTAACGAAAGTTTACGAACCAGAAGAACAGAAGAAGGATGGATTCGTTCAGATCGAACGTGGACACACACAGGACGGAGATGAGTGCCTGACTGCTTCTTACATGAGAGACAACACGTTTGTATCGATCATGCATAAATACGGATTCGGATTTTCGTATGCTGACAACTGCTGGAAAAAAGAATCCGGATCTGCATCGTTCGAATCCCTGAACGATCTGGGCGCAGATCTTGCCAACTACCTGATCGCAAGAGGATTCAGAGTTAAGACCCGATCTGAAGGCATTCAGACCCTTCTGGAAACTCAATCATGGAATCCAGTCAACTTCCGTGTCCTTTCCTTAGACAAATCCGGAAATTACTTCATCTTCCAGACGGATGCCGAAACGGATGAAGTCATTGCCGACATTCCAAAAGCAATCCGGATGGATCGGTGGAACAAGTCTTATGCGCAGAAATACAAGGTGCATGTGAGCCTTGCGGATGTGGTTCTGGATGCTGCGGAAACATACGGCTTTGCGATCAGTAGTGAAGCAAGATCCAAACTCAAGGAAATCGAAAAGGCGAAATATGAACGGATTGTTCCAAGAGATATCCAGCCAAAAACAATTGAAGAGAGACGAAAGGGGGCTGAAATCATTGCCGATCTCATTGATGACTAAGCTTTATCCCTACCAACAGGAAGCAGTGGACAAGCTGCTTCCTCTGCGAGTTGGTGCGCTGTACATGGAGATGGGAACAGGGAAAACAAGAACGGCATTGGAAATCATTTGCAAGCGACTGGAGCGTAAGAAGATCAGCAGCGTTCTATGGCTATGCCCTTGCTCCGTCAAGAATAACCTGGCGGATGATCTGGACAAGCACTGCACCGGATGGAAAGAAGTCATTACTATCTGCGGAATCGAATCCATCAGCCAGTCGGATCGGGCGATGTTAGCCATGATGAAGAAAGTAGGGCCGGAGGTCATGTGCATCGTGGATGAAAGCAATCTGGTTAAAAACTGGTTTGCATTAAGAACCAAACGAATCACGGAGTTAGGCAAGGTCTGCCGGTACCGTCTGATTCTGAACGGAACTCCGGTATCCAGAAACGAAGCCGATCTGTACTCGCAATGGTATTTTCTGGATTCTCGTATCTTCGGTTATCGAACTTTCTGGAGCTTTGCCCGAAACCATTTGGAATACGACGATCACCACAAAGTGCGGAGAGTTCTCGATGTGGATTACCTGACGGAGAAGATAGCGCCTTACTCCTATGTAATCCGCAAGGATGATGTTCTAACCGAACTGCCAAGCAAGTACAACGACATCAGCTATTTCGATTTAACGGCAGCGCAGGGAAGGATGTATAGAGAAGTCATGGATGAGCTGTTGTGCCAGGTGGATGAATTCGACAGCACCACCATTTACCGGCTGTTTGCCGGATTGCAGCTGGTGACCAGTGGGCGATGGGTGGATGCCGGAAAACCGATGAAGCATCGTGCATTCTTTGCGGATCCGAAAGACAATCCGAGGATTCAGAAACTGTTGTCGATACTGGAAACCGAGGATTACCCGAAAACGATTATTTGGGTCAAGTACAGACATGAAGCGGATGAGATTTCCAGTGTGCTTCCCTTTGGATCTTATGCGATTGCAACCGGCGCTTACTCCGTAGCCCAACGCAACGAACACATCGACCGATTCAGATCTGATCCGGAATGTAAGTATCTGATTGCCAATAAGGTCTGCGGAGGATACGGCTTGAATCTTCAGTTCTGCCATCGGGCAATTTACTACAATAATGATTTCAATTACGCCGCCAGAGCGCAGAGTGAAGACCGCCTTCACCGGATCGGGCAGACCGAGGAGGTTTACATTACCGATCTTGCAGCGAATTCCAAGATTGATGAGCGCATCATCAGCTGCTTGGAGCGTAAAGGAAACCTTTGTGACGATATCAAAGAGCAGATCAAAAAGAAGAAAGATTTAAGGAGGTGGCTGAATGGCCAGAATTAATTTAGGATTTGACTACGAACAGAAACGGAAATGCATTCACGATGCTTTAACAGCCTATGGCGATGTGGATCGCATCTTTGTCTTTTACGGGGGGAAGGTGCAGCCGCCATTTAACTTTGACGGCATCGAAACGATTTACACACCGTGGAGTGAAACAGAGATGTATCGAACGTTCTATCCGCTGTTAGGTCAGCCGTACAAAGGGCAGGACATTCCGGCGATTACGGATAAGAGTCTGCTGATTGTGGATGAAATGCTTGTGGATCGGCATCGTGGATGCCTGAAGCAGAATTGTACCATGCACTTTATGCGGGTCAGCAAACGGCGGTTAATCTTCAACTGGCTTCCGTTCATCGAGGATGCGGATGACTTCATGATTCTTCTGGATTTTGCCTATCCGGATAAATACAAGAAACAAAAATTCCATCCGGATCTGCTTGGCGAAATCGATGTTGCAGGCGTGGAGCATATTCCAAGACTCCAGGCATTTGAGATCCAGACATCAGAGAAGCAGAAAGAACAGTACGAGGAAAAGAAGGAAGAACTGTTTGATAACATTGGGCAGAAAGATCCGAATACCATTCCCCGTAATCTTGTTCTGTCCCTTGGCAGCATCAAGAAGGCAGCCATGAGACCAGGCGAAATCTATGTGACGCGGAATCGGAGAATTAAAGGAGCAATCACGTATAAAGATACAGGACATAAGAAAGTCTATCTTCTGGATCCGGCTTACAGCCGTAAGGATCTGATTGGCTTCATGCACAGATCCGGAACGGAAGAATTGATTTACATGAAAGCGGATTTGTCTGTAGATGCGGTCTACTGGAACGATTTAAACGAATGGCATGACCGACTGGAGGAATTCTATGGAACGGCAGATTTACATTAACAAGGATGTTTTGACGGCAGCACGTGAGCGGATCGCCTATCTGTTCGATGAGATGGAAAAGGGAGAGATTGAAAACATCATCGTATCCATCTCCGGCGGTAAGGACAGCACGACACTTGCGCATCTGGCACTGACGGAAGCACACAAGCGAGGGAAGAAAATCGGGCTGTTCTTTCTTGATGAAGAAGTCGTATACGATTCGACTGTAAAGCAGATCCGGTATCTAATGGAGCTGTATCCGGAGAACACGCAGAAATACTGGCTGCAAATTCCTTTCCATCTAACCAATGCAACAAGCTTATATGAATCACAGTTAATCCCGTGGGAACCCGGAAAACATAAGATATGGATGCGACCGAAAGAGCCGGACAGCATTCAGCGTGAACCGTGGGACAAGAAGACGGCGCATATCCGAAACAAGGAAAAGGGCTTCGGCTTCTATGATGCGATTGATAACTTTCAGATGTGCTTTGAGCATACGGCTTTCCTTGTCGGATGCCGAGGAACAGAAAGCCCGAACCGATGGCGGGCAGTCTCAAAGAATCCAGGCTACAAGAACATTTACTGGGCAACGAAGATGTCAAACCACAACGCAACCTTCTATCCGTTGTATGACTGGAACTTCCATGATGTATGGAAATATCTGTACGACACCGGAATCAGGTATTCCAAAATCTATGACTACCAGTGGGCGAAAGGCATGGGACTTCAGGAAATCAGAGTCTCCAGTCTGATCCATGAAAAATCATTTAAAGCCCTTGTGGATCTTCCGGAGTTTGAGCCGAAGACCTATGACCGACTACTAAAGAGGGTCGGAGGCATCCAGATCGGAAACCTTTACGGCAAGGATGCGAAGATGCTCAAAGCCAGAAAGCTTCCGAAGAACTTCAAAAGCTGGATGGAATATCGTGACTTCCTTCTGGACACCTATCCCGATCCGGCGCACAAGGCCACCTTTGAACGGCGGTTTGCGAATCATTTAAACAACAATTACGTAGCCAGACAGCAGTGCAGGCAGCTGCTATTGAACGACTATGAAAACAATTTGCCGGTACACAGCGCACCGGATCCAAGAGAGGAGACAATTAAAAAATGGCGTTCCTTACTGTAAACACCAAAATGGGCAAGATCGATTTGCCATGCATGAACCCGATCATCGTTCCGATTGAAAAGGTCCGTGCCAACAACTACAACCCGAATAACGTAAGCGAAAACAATATGCAACTGCTGTTGCAGAGCATCAAGGACAATGGCTTCTGCTTTCCGGTCGTGACTGTTTACGATCCGGATGAAGATGTCTATGTTATCGTGGACGGCTTCCACCGCTATTCCATCTTCAAGGATTATCTGGAAGCGGACGAAATGCCAATTGTCGTTCTGAATCAGGACATTAAGCAGCGCATGGCTTCAACCGTGCAGTTCAACCGGGCTAGGGGAGTTCATCAGGTTGAACTGATGGGGGACCTGGTGAAGGCGCTCATCGATCAGGGTGCAAGTGATGAGGAGATCTCGAAGCATCTGGGCATGGATCTCGAAGAAGTCTTCCGGCTTAAGCAGATCACCGGCATTGCGGAGCTGTTCAAGAATCAGACCTATTCGAAGTCATGGGTCATCGAGGAGGTGGCCGATGAAGTTTGATTATGGAAATGCCTATCTGGAGTATCCAGTGGATGACTTCACCTTTACGGACGGATCCAGACTGAAGGTGCATAACATCTTCGATCCGACTCCGGAATTCATGAAGCAGGCGGACTTGCTGTTTGTGGATCCGCCTTGGAATGAAGGCAACCTTAGAAGCTTCTACACCAAGAATGAAGATGTTCTGGAAGACACCTATTCCGCTTTCTATCACCGTCTGTTTGAAGTGATCGAAGAAATCCAGCCAATGACAGCCTATGTGGAGATTGGGAAAGAGTATCTGGCAGACTTCATCATGGAGATGCGCAAACATTTCAAGTACGTGACCTTTTACAATTCGAGTTATTATCACACCTCGAAAAATCACTGCTACATCGTGCGTGGCAGTTTTAAGGCCAAAAAGCCCCGTCTAGACGGATTAGATGAAGAGAACATAATTGAATGGATTTGCGAAAACGAAGCCTACACCGCCATCGCTGATCCGTGTATGGGGCAGGGATTGGTTGCGCTGTATGCAAGCCGAGCAGGAAAGAAATTCTTTGGAACGGAGATGAATCCGAAACGGCTGGCCGTAGCCAGAAAGAGGGTAGAACATGGACGAAAATAAACGAGATCAAAGGCTATCACTGCGCCTTTCCAAAAGCGAAATGGAGAAGCTGAACGACATCGCAGAAGCCATGCATATGACAAGGACAGCAGCCATTGTCCAGTTGATTCTAGCGGAACATTCAAATATCGATAAAGAAAAAAGCTAGGGCGTATGCTCTAGCTTTTAATTGCGACTGAAGCAATTAATCCAGGCTTTTCGGGAATGCTTTTTCCACACATTCAATTTAAGATGATAATTCCAACCTTTTCGGTAGCCAACAAGTAGCCAACAAAAGCGCCGAAAATGCCTTATATATCGCAGTTGTGCTTGACTCAGAAGTCAAGCCATTGAACGCCGACGATAGTGAATGCGAAAATAGGAAGTTGCTGGACAAAGTGTAAAAAGTGCCTTATGTAAGGCGCTTTTTTTGTTTACACACGCTGTTAAAGCAGGCCAATCCTTTGATGAACGGATTTAGAAAATGCGTATAAATTCACGGAAATTCATCTGGGTAGCCAACACGTAGCCAACAAATAGCCAACAAAACAGTTAGCAAAATAGCTGGTCTCGATCATAGACTGGGTAGCCGTCTGCATCCAATTTTAGCGGCAGCAGCGAACCGAAAACCTCGTTCACAATTGCTCTAAGCTTGTCCATGGATACGTGGGAGTAGACATCTTCAGTAATGGTTCCGGCGTGTCCCACAATCATTTTAATGTAGCGCTGATCAATGCCGGCTTCCGTCAATTTGGTGATATAGGTGTGCCTGCACTCATGGCGTGTGTGTCCTTCAAGGCAGTTGTATTCTTGCCACCAGTGGACTTCCAGTTGCCTTCTGCTCATGCCGATCAAGCCACTATCGATGTAAATCTTAAAGAATGGGATGAGTCGATCGGGGATCGG
>NFZD01003822.1_pt1 | contig 12704 bp, 11 predicted proteins | sample 1095381 | NCBI WGS metagenome assembly NFZD01 (sample SAMN03609891, study PRJNA323583) | gut metagenome | isolation source: feces | host: Rattus norvegicus | place: Denmark: Riget | collected 2013 | reverse complement strand
ATAATGCCATATACTGAGGATTCTTATTTGATGGAAAATATTGTAGAAATGTAATATAATTTACATGTAATGCATTTAACTCTGTAAGATATTCTTTAGAATCTTTTATATTTCTTGGGAAAAGAACTACTAGTGCATCTTTTGGTTGATATTGTAGCATTGATAAGATTTGTAGAGTTTTTTTATTATTAGGTCTTTCTTTATTATAAGATACAGACCAAGATACTCTTTCACCATATTCATCTATTAAATCTCGCATTAATAGATCAGTAACAAATGGTGTTCTATCATTACCAATACCAACTATATTCACTGAGGCTTCTTGATAACGGTCTAATAGTGGTTTAATAATGCTACACTTTAAATAGCTGACTGGGATCTCAAAAATATCTCCACCATATATATCTATATGAGTTATATTTTCTTTTAATGTACCATCAGCTATCAATTTATCAACTTTAGACAATGCACTATTTAGTTCTATTTTATTTATTATTTTATATTTTTTTCTCAAATTTCCAAGATAGCAATATCTACAATTAATATTGCAAGAATAAGTTGGCATTACATGTAAAATCATATTTATTCAGCTCCAATAGTTAGAATTTCTTTACAGATATTATCTTTAGAAGCCATAGAACCTAAAACAGCAAATGCTAAAGAATTTTTCGTAGCTTCAAATAATTCATTATTCTCTACCGTAAAGTATTTATCGAAATATTTTACTTTAACTTTTGAGAGTTTAAATACATTATCATCATAAGTGATAATTGCTTCATACTGCATAGCTAATTCGATAATATGATTAATATTAATACCGAATTTATCATAGTCAGTATGTTCAAATTCATCAAGATTATATAACCCCTCATGGTTATATCTACCCATAGCATATAATGGAATAGACTTGATAAAAGATTTCAATTCAGTAATCAACCCAGGCATTTTATTATAAATCTCAGTTTTAACTGTATTAAATGTTGCAGTATTGAGAAACATATTAGTTGCCATATTTTTATCATCACTAATGATGTCTATCCAAGCCTCAGAGAATATAGCATTCTTTACCTCGAATTGTGTAGTAATATATTCAATCAAATAGTTAACAATCATTCCAGGAGTGCATCCTCTGAAATCCAAGTCTAAATCAGTATAACCAGTATTTCTAAGATAAATCATTGCAGTCTTAATTTGGGCTTTATCAGATTTATCTTCGATAGGAAATCTAAGATCTTCCATACAAACTCTAATATTTTTTTGGTTCTCTTTAACAAATTCCATATCACTAATTTCAAAAGGCATCGTATATTTAGGTTCATTGTTTTCAATATAGTTAGACATTATTAATTAACTCCTTTTAAATGCTTCAAGTACTTTCTGAAGATGTACCAAATTAGTCGTAACCCCAGGAAGATAAGAATAAAAATAGAAATAAAGTAGACTCTGAGGATTATCATAATCAATATCCTTAATAGTCATTTCTTGATTACTTATATCAATAGATGGATTAAATGGTGTAGCAAATGTAAACTTATGATAAAGCTCTTTAACCAACCCAAGTTTCTTTACATTATTCTGTACTAATTCATTTACCCAATTAGTATATAAAGAACTAGTACCGTATTTCAATGCATATAAAGCATCTTCAATTTTAATAGAATATTCTGGATCTACAAAATCGGTAAAAATAATTGGAGAGTCTTCTTCTTTAGAGATATCAATATTCTCAATCATATGAATCTTATCTTCATCGAAAATTCCAAGTTGTCCAACCCAAGCACTATCATATTGATAGTCTCTATCAACTCCTGCAATTTGTTTAAGCATTTTAACATACTCGGCATAAAATACAGAATGATCCCAATTATATAATTTCTCAGTTGGAGCATGAGAAATCCACTCTTTAATAAACCCACGATACTGATAGGGATTAAGAAGAATTTCTTTAGCATTATTTTCTTTAATCTCTTTTGTAGTCATGGTATCAAATCTTTTTACATTCGGGAAATTTTTTTCCATATCTTCTTTACTACAAAATGGGAGTTCAGTAGCAAAGAATTTTTCATATGCAGTATATTCTAACCCAAGACGTACCCAGGAATCACAGCAATACAACATCTATAAGCTCCACCTTTCTATTAGGGAATTTTCTGCTAGACACTGCTCTAGCAAATGCAAAATCTTTATTAACGATTTTCATCGCAGTTCCATATAAACTACATGTAGTAAGATAATTACCATTTTCCACATTACCAGTTACATATAATTTATGTCTACCAGTTTCATGTAAAACGCCACCATCAACAATTCTTACATTTTGCAATCCAGATCTATCAGTAAGTTGAGTCTTACCATAATATGCATAATTATCTTTAAGAATAACTCCACTATCTAATTCAAATGGAGTTTCATCTCTTAAAGTAATATTTTTAACTTCAATAGACATAGTGCACCTCATTATGTTTATTATCTTTAATCTTTAAAAAGTCTTCAATTATTTCAGGACTATTTTGAATATATTTATAAGCTTTCTCTATTGGACAGAATTTAGGTTTAAAGCTCTTATACATAATAGAAGCAAAACACATCTTTGAACAATTTTGATACCACTCACAATTCATACAGCCACGCCTAATACGTCCAGCAATATGTTTATTATCATCATCTTTCATGATATCATAATTATCTCCATAAAATTTTTTTTTCTCATTTTTGTCTTGCATGAGATTTTCAATAATATCTACACAACCACCACTGAGAATTTCGGTATCTTCTAGAGATCGATCTGTTAATACAGCAGAATCACAATGACAATAAGATTCTACAGAAGCTATATCTAATACAGTTTTCATAAAATTAGATATTTCATTTATTGAAAAATACCTATTATCTAAAGCAAATTTATAGAAATCAAATACTTCAGAATCAGTTGGTATAAATTTTTCAAAGATATTATTAATCGGTACGTAATAAGAGATATCCGTCCAAATTTGAGGATTATCCATTAACATCTCAAATCCTCTATCCCCATCTATGATTGCTTCAATATTATCTTTGTGAAGAGTCACTGTAGTCATCAGGGTTCTATCTTTAAAATGATTGAATGTCATTATCCATTTACCTAATAATTCATTTGTATGGAATCTACCGACAGCATCATAACTAGTTGCTATATTAGTATTAGTATAGTCTAACAACTGTTCAACTCTGTCCCATTTAGTAAATGTATAATTAGATAACCAAGATATATTTAATTTAGCATCAGGGATTTCATTTTTAAGATAGGTATTAATTTTGGTAACAAATTTAGCATAATCTTCAAAAATAGCATCTGAAAAAGAATCTAAGAATAATTCTCCACCACATACTGCAATGAGAATATCTTTTTTATTTTCTTTTTTAATGTTTGGTAAATGGTGTTGTCTAAATATTTCTGGAAATTTCTTAATATAATCTCTACTGAAATCATTAGTTCTTTTACCGCAAATACTCTCATAACAGAAAGTACAATGTAGATTACAAAGATCAAACAAAGTACATTCAATATTATATGTTGTTTGAGGACGGCATGTGTATTTCATTATATCTCTTCCAATCTTTTATAAAGTAATCATTAGATTCTATATATTCATAAATTCTTTTTAATGGACATTCAGATATTTTATAAGCAGATGATAATATAGAAATCCAACAAGTCTTTTGGCATTTCTCATACCATTTACAATATAAACATCCACGTTTTAAAATTCCCAAAGAATTTTTGTATTCAGTACAGTTTTCTTCAGTAATCTCATCTTTATATTTACCATAAAACATTTCTTGTGGTAAAGAACGTGAAGCCCTTAATGCACAATTTTTAATACAATATCCATCTTGATATTGTATAGCTTTTTTACAATTACAATACATCGGATGATTTGAATTTTTGTCGAATACTTTGAATATATTATTTATTACATAGCAATTGAATATTTTATTATCTACTAGCCATTTATAAAACTGAAACATGTCTTCATCATCTGGAGTGTCTTCAAGATAATTCTTTCCAGCTGTATAGTAACTAATATCAATAGTGTTTTTCATATTTTGTGTAAAGAAATTAGCTAAAGAATTATTCATAATATAAGATTTAATATTAGACTTGGTTGGAGTAATAGATATTATAATCTTGCCAAGACAATGATCAAAATACATATAATTCTCTACCCACTGCCTAAATTGCTCATGAGTATTAAATCTTCCCTCTGGATCATAGCTAAATCCCAAACTTCCATTAGTTTTCTTAATGAGATTATAGACTTCATGTTTTCTAGTAAATATCCCATTAGATAACCACGTTGGATGAATTTTCATGTATGGAAAATCTTGTAATACTAATCTTTGAAATTCAAAAAATAAATATTCGTAAGCGTCAAAAAATGATATAGGAAGAGAGTCCATAAATAACTCTCCTCCCCATATCTTTAAATTTATCTTTTCTATATCATATTTTTCAAATTCAGGTTTCATTAATAAATACATCTGTTTTGGAATTTTATATACGTCTTCTACAGAGGGTAATTTGCTCATATGCTCTTGAAAACAGAACTTACATCTTAAGTTGCAAGATGTAAATACAGAACAAGCTAATTCATATTCATGATCATTTATATTAAAATTAATCTTTGGTAATTCTTTATTAATTTCAATATCAGATATATCTATATATTCCATAATTATCTACGACTACGGCTATTATGACAAGCACTATGACAAGAACTATGACAACTATAATAGTTATAAACTAATTGATCTTTTGATGCAGATTTCCAAGCCTCAAGCATAGCATTACATAAAGCATCCAATCTATCAATGCTACCAGTTTTTCCAGAAACGTTATTAGTAACATTAGGGTTTACTAATAAGCTGCCATTTTTATTACGAGTATATCCAGATGGTACAGTTGCAAGAGTAGGTTTAAAAACTGCTTTACCAGTAAGTGTCTTCTCTAATGCTTTATTACCATTAGTCTCAAAATATAAATTCGAAGTAAAGTTTCTTACTCTACTACAATTCTTCATAACTGCAATCATGATATTATATACTGTAGTACCATTAATAATACCGCTATCTAAAGAGATATTTTTAATCTCATTCACACCACCAAGATCAGCTTGAACTACTGCAGGAAAAGTACCAGCTTGACCACTAATTTGTGGTATATTAGAATTAGAGTAAGCATTAGATGTAATGATATCAATTATATTTGCTTTGAATTTGTTAATAACGTCTTCTTTATTAACAATACTTCCAGTAACAAGAGCCATAAGATTAACCTCCTAAAATTACCAAACAGATTTTGTAGCTTTCCAGCTATCATTAAAAAAGCATTTCAAGATTTGTTCTGTGGTATCAAACCATAAAACAGTTTTATAAGTAGAAGTGCTCGGAACTTCTGCACCAACTTCAACTCTAATATTATTTACCATATTAGCATTTGTAGCTAAATCAGCTTCTTTAGCATTATCAGCTGCATTAGCATGATCTGCTTCTGTAGCATGACCAGCTTCGAGTGCATAGTTAGCTTGGTCAGAGAAACTCAAGCTAGATGGTTTATCTTTTAAATCATTATAAGAACCGCTAAATGCTACCTGAGACAGAGTAGATCTAAAAGATTCAAATGTTGTATTATCAAGTTTTCTATTAATCAACTCAATAACGGTTATAGTATCACTAGGACGAATACCAATAGTATTTCCCAATAAAGTATCAGCATATTTCTTTGCTTCACTTAAGCTACTATTCCATGTATCACGTTCTTGTGCAGTGATATGTATAGTGGTATTATTTCTATGATTATCGAGATCTTCCTGACTTGCTTTAGAATTGATTAATTCTTGCAATTCAGGTGTCAACTCTGCCATAGAAACTTTATTTATTTTATCAAAAGCCATTATAAAAACCTCCTATGTGGTAAATTTTATAATGATGTTTTTGATATAGCATTATATAGAGTCTTGATAGATATTCTCTAATGAATCCTCAGTATTAGACAATCTATCAATAAATTGCATAATAGTAACACTATCAGTTGCTCTACGCATTAATGCATAATTCACTGCTGCATTATAATCTATCTTAGCTTTAAATTTTTTAAGATCTTTACAAATAGATCTTAATTCTTGCATAGATAAATCTATAATTTCTTTATTCGGTGGGTCTTGGGTAACTACAATAACTGGAAGATAATCATTGACTTTTTGTTGCATGAATCGTTCCATAATCTCATTAGTAAGACAGCTGATATCTGCAACTGAAAAATACACGGTCTTATTATTTACAATTATCTTAAGTTTTTTATGTAGTGCTCTTATAGTACAATTATCTATTGCTCTAAGAGCTAAATTTCTAAGTTTTATAATATCTTCATCCATGACTTCATCTCCTTTATATATTGATTTATTATAACGTTTTTGCCATTATAAAAATAAAAACTCCCATACCAGTAACGGTATGGGAGAATATATTATTGCTCGGTTATATCTTTTACAATTAGCATTCCCTCAGGAGTGAAAGTAAATAAAGGTTTAGCACCATAAGATATTACAAGATTTCCATCAGTAACACCCATCTTCCATTCACCATTAGAAATATTAGCAACGGCATCGTTCTTAGTAATATATCCAGCATCATTAGTAAATTCAGATACTTTAGTCGGTACTGTCGGAATAGTTGGTTTATTAGTCAAATCACCATAAGAACCAGTTGTAGCAACAGTTGCCAAACCAGTAATCATAGAAGCCGGATGTGTAGCCGGATGGACATAGCTATTAGCACCAGCTGAGATATTATCTAATTTATACTTATCATCAGCAGACATAAGACCGGAAGTGGTCGTAGTTGCAACACTATAAGTTGTATCAGTAAATACGGCATCACTAGGTACGGACTTACCAAGTGTATGGGTACATACTACAGGAATTCCATTTGCAAAATATACTGGCTGTGTAGCACTACCAGCATTAGTAGTAAGCTTGCTTGCAGCCGCTGCTGTAGCATTAATACCTAAATAATTAGCTCTAATATCAGCAGCAGTAATATAATTACTAAAATCTTCAGCCGTAGATAATACCCCACCATTTATCCGTAAGCCATTACCAATCTTAACTAAACCAGGGTATTCAGTTGTAGCCTCGGGAAGAATTACTGGGAATGTAGCATTATCACCACGAGTAGAGGTTAACTTTCTAGTAGCTTTATCATAAGAGATAGACTTGAGATAAGTACCTCTAATATCATTACCTTCAGCATCTGCAGTTGCTTTAGCTGCTTTACCAGTATATTCTTGTTGGTTAATATAGCCTAATACAGTATTATCTGTACCAAGCCATTTAACTTTAATATTTTCTTTACATTGAATATCTTTTTCAGTAACTGCGTCTGGAGTTATATATGTAGCATCATTTTCTAATTCAGATACTCTAGTTGGAATTGTTGGCTTATTAGACAAATCTGTATAAGAACCACTTGTAGCAACAGTTGCTAAACCAGTAATCATAGAAGCCGGATGTGTAGTTGGATGAGTGTATACCGTATCAGTAAATTTAGCATTAGCAGGTACTGCGGTTTCTACAGTTAAATTATTTACTTTAGCAGCATTACCAGCACTCGTAGCATATTTAACAGACTTATTAGCATCTGCAGTATTATCTACATTACCTAAACCTATGTTAGCTTTAGTGAGTCTAGAATTTACATAATTCTGACTAGCTAAAGTTTCAAGATCTCCTTCAGCACCAACTTTAAACATATCAGATTCTTCATCAAATACCATATAATATGCTTTAACAGTACCACGATCTACTTTAATACCAGCTTGACCTGCAGTAACACCTGCTGCGGTTTCACCTTTATTAACTTCAATGATATTATCTTTTGTAGTTACAGTTGTGGCTTCAATAATAGTACTATTACCTTTAACAGTAAGACTACCAGTAACTACAAGATCACCATTAAGAGTACCACCAGTTGTAGGTAAAGTATTGGGTTTGTCTTTTAAATCATTATAAGAACCACTTGTAGCAACAGTAGCTAAACCAGTAATCATAGAAGCTGGATGAGTATCTGGATGAGTATATACAGTATCAGTAAATTTAGCATTAGCCGGTACATCTATATTTACAGTATGACCATTTACTTTTTTAGCATTAGCTACATTATTAACTGTAATGGTATTAGAAGAACCATCACCCTTAGTGATAGTAATGATATCATTGCTAATAGTGAGAGTCTTTACTACATTGGCACTATTGATATTACCAACTTTAAGAATCTCCTGTACAGGATTATATTTCAGATTATCATAATAAGCTAAGCTATCAGTATCTTCATTATTTGCATATTGAGTATCACCAAAGAATACACAATGATACGAATCATCTGTAGCAACTTTCTTTAAAACTGTACTAGCTTTAGTAGCAGTTGCAGCATTACCAGCATTAGCAGCATATCTAACAGATTTATTAGCATCTGCAGTATTATCTACATTGCCTAAACCAATATTAGCTTTAGTAATATTTACTTCACCAGTTCTATATGTAGTCTCACTATCACCTTTAATACCGGTTATAGTATTAACTTGAGCACCAGTTTCAATACCATCAAATTTAATACGGTCAGCGGTACTCATAAGACCATTCTTAGTAGTTGTAGCTATATCATAAGTCGTATCAGTAAATACTGCATTAGCTGGTACATCTGCATTTACAATATGGTCATTTACAGTCTTAGCATTAACATTTTTAATTGTAGTACCATCAATCTCAGTAATGTTAATAGTTAATGGTTCACTACCATCAAATGCTTTGACAGATCTGCCTGTAGCAATACCGGAAATGAATACATCCTGAGGAGATGCTAACTTAGCGGCTGCAGTAGCATTATTAACTTCAATATTTGCTAATGCCTTTTTAACAAATTCAGTACTAGCAATCTTCTTAGAACTATCAGTAACTACCTGTGTGGGCACTGTTGGATTACCAGTAAATGTTGGAGAGTTTAATTTAGCAAAAGTAGATGCGGCATAACCACCTAACTTAGTAGCATCGGTAGCAGTTGCTGCATTACCAGTAATATTAATATTATAATCTCCAGATAATGTATTAATTGGTACAATACCAGTTAATCCATCTGCAACTAATTCAGTAATTTCAATATTTAAATTTGTAGATAAATTAGTAGAAATTTCTCTAGATATTGCTTTACCGAGGAGTTTAACATTGATTGGACTGGTTAAAGCATCTGCAGTCTTAGAGTTATTCGGGATATATGTAGATACTAAACGCTCTACAAATTGAGTATTTGCTATCTGATTATCAGCAGTACCATTTTCAGCAGTTGGTACTGTCGGAGTACCAGCAAATGCAGGAGAGTTTAAATCTGCTTTATTATTCCAAGTATTACGTTCAGTATTAGTAATATGAATATTAGAAGTATTTATATGATTATTTATTTTCCGTTCGAGATCACCACTGACGATTTTATTTATTGCATTCCTAATATCGGCGCAAAGCTCGTCAGTTGTAATCTTATCATTATCATTAAAAGCCATAAGAAATTGTTCTCCTTTCAATAGAATTATATGTATGTTTTGAAACATACATATAACCCTACAATAGGATTTGTATATAGATTAAGGAGGTCCTTTATAATGATTAAAGTATGTCTTAATGCTGGTCATAAACCTGGTATGGATCCTGGTGCCATTGGCCTTAAATCTACCGAAGCAGAACTTGCTTTGAAATTCGCTACGAAAGCAGCAGAATATCTTCGTGCTGTTGGATATAACGTATTGGTAGTACAAGAAAATGAACTTGAAGATATTGTTGAAGCATCTGATAATTTTGATGCTGATGTTTTCTTGTCTATTCATATGAATAGTGCTGTAGCTAAAGCTGCATATGGTACTGAAACTTTCTATTCTGTAAATAGCTCTAAAGGTAAGAAACTTGCTTCTTGTGTTCAAAAACAAGTTGAAGCTTTCATGGTTGAAAAACGTATTGAGCAGAGACCTGATATTAGTGAAGACACTGTTAGGGATTATTCTGACAGAGGTTTGAAAACTAATTCTCTCTATGTAGTTCGTAATACTAATGCTCCGGCAGCATTGCTTGAAATCGGATTTATTAGTAATGAATTAGATGAGGAAATTCTTATTAATAATATCGATGGTATCTCTGCAGCGATTGCTCGCGGTGTAAGTGATTATTTCGCTTAAGAGGGGTATTTTGTCATGCGTGGTATACGCCAACCTAATGTAAAAAATTTACAAGAGTTAGATACTCTTGAACCTAGCGATAAATGGATTGTGCGTGTCGAGGATGAAGACTCTGATTTCTATTATGACGGAGAAAAAGCTGCATGGATTGAAATTCCATGTAGTTCTACGAACTATATTAGATATGATGAAGATGATAAGCTTGCTTCAAATAAATTAATGTTTAATACTATTGATATTAATGAACTTGTACTATATTTAATAATCATGGTTTGTATAATAGGTGCATTACTCACAAATCATTCTGAAGTTGCATCTATGCTTGCCGGTGTTTTTTCTGGTAGGGCTAGTGGCTTATTAATCTCACCTAAGAAAAATAAATAAATTAAAAATCTCAGGCTTCTATATAGCCTGAGATTAATTTATTTGAAAAACATTATAATAAATCTTAAGCTTAAGAAATGAGGTGCAAAAATATAATGTCTATAGTGCAACATATAAAAGTATTAGATTCTCAGCTGGCTAATATAAAAATTGTTGCTGGTAGCACTATTTATACTAGAGATACTGGTAAGCATTTTATTGATATTAGTGATACTGAGCGCGTTCAAATCAGTGATATTGTATATATTGATACTGATAATGAACGTATTGCATTATTGGCTCCACTTCCTGATAAATTATATATCACACGAGATACTAATAAAGTATGGATATATAGTGTAAAAACTGACAAGTGGGTATGCTTAAATACTGATACTACATATACTGCTGGTACTGGTATTAATATCGATGGTACTACTATTAATAATAGCGGTGTTCGTGCTGTAACTGCTGGTGCTAGTGCTAATAAAATTAATGTAAATACTAATGGCAATACCAATACAATTACTATCAATAATGTAGCTAATGCTGCTAGTGCTAGTAAAGCCACTAGTGATAGTGTTGGCCAACAGATTAATACTACATATATTAAGGAATTATCTGTATCTGGTAAAGTAATCACTTATACTAAAGGTGATGGTACTACTGGTACTATTACTACTCAAGATACTAATACTTGGCGTGGTATTCAGAATGTATTAACTTCTGATTCTACAACTGATTCTTTGAGTGCTGCTCAAGGTAAAGCCCTTAAAGGATTAGTAGATGGTAAAGCTGATAAAGCAACTACATTAGCTGGTTATGGTATTACTGATGCTAAGATTTCTGATGGTGTTATTACCTTAGGAGCTAATAGCATTACTCCATTGACTTCTCATCAGAGTTTAGCAGCATATGCTAAAACTGCTGATGTAAATACTGCTTTAGATAAAAAAGCAAACAAGGCTACAACATTAGCTGGTTATGGTATTACTGATGCTAAGATTAGTAATGGTACAATTACTTTGGGATCTAATACCATTACTCCTCTTACAAAGCATCAAAGCTTAGATAATTACTATACTAAGGGTAGTGTAGATAATCTTATTAGCAATTTGAAAGCTGGGCTTGTAAATGTAGTCGAGTCTTTACCGACCGCTGGTGAAAATGGTAAACTATATTTAGTTAAAACTGGTAGTGAATCCGAAAACCTCTATACTGAATATGTATACGTTAACAAAGCATGGGAGAAATTAGGTACTCAGAAGTTAGACTTGAGTGGCTATTTAACTAAAACTGATGCTGCAAATACTTATTTGGGTAAAACTGCAGCAGCAGCAAGTGCTAATAAATTAAATACTAATGCTGGTTCTGCTACTCAGCCTATATATTTTGCTAATGGTGTACCTGTTGCTACTACATATACACTTGGCAAGTCTGTACCTAGCGATGCTAAGTTTACTGATACTATATATACTCATCCTAGTTCTCATCCTGCTAGTATGATTACCGGATTAGCTACAGTTGCTACAAGTGGTAGTTACGCAGATTTGTCTGACAAACCGACAATTCCGGCAGCATACTCTTTGCCTGATGCTACAGCATCTGTTAAAGGTGGCGTAAAAATTGGCTCTAACTTAACTATATCTTCTGGTACTTTAAGTTTAACTAAAGCCAATGTAACCAATGCACTAGGTTATACTCCTCCGACTACTAATACTACATATAATGATATGACTGCAGCAACTGCATCCGCTGCTGGTACTCATGGTTTAGTTCCAGCTCCGGCTGCTGGAAAACAATTATCTTTCCTGCGCGGTGATGGTACTTGGGTAGTTCCCACTGATACTACTTATCCTATGGTATCTAGTGAAGTTAATGGCATAATGGCTGCTTCTGATAAAGCTAAATTAGATGGAATAGCTGCGAATGCTAATAATTATTCACATCCCAGTTCCCATCCAGCTTCTATGATTACTGGATTAGCAACTGTTGCTACAAGTGGTTCTTATAATGATTTAACTAATAAACCGACAATTCCGGCAGCATACTCTTTGCCTGATGCTACAGCATCTGTTAAAGGTGG
>NFZD01013649.1_pt1 | contig 12719 bp, 14 predicted proteins | sample 1095381 | NCBI WGS metagenome assembly NFZD01 (sample SAMN03609891, study PRJNA323583) | gut metagenome | isolation source: feces | host: Rattus norvegicus | place: Denmark: Riget | collected 2013 | reverse complement strand
TGACCCAGTGTATTTTCTATACGGTCACCAGTTCTACCAATTTGATTTGCTAGGTTTGTGTATAGAAAATCATTTGTGATTTGGTTCATACCATTGTTGTTTCCGAAACCAAATCCGTTGCCTCCCCAAGCTAATAGGAAGAACAAGAAGAACACCCAAGCACCATCGCCGTCGCCACCAAACATACCGCCTCTACGGTTGCCTTGGCCAAGCAAAAGAGCTTCGGTTGAAGATAAACCTGAATCCATAGTTTTACCTCGCCTTTCTTTATTAAATGTACCTACCTCACATAGTCTAAGCTATGGAATTTCAGGAATCTATAAAGAGAGTCCGAATTGTGATGCCCACTGATTCAATTCTTGTGAGCTGATATTCTTTTCTTTTGCGACATTCATTATTATTTGCTTCATTTGTTCATTAGACTGGCCTTGAGCCATTTTTTGTGCTTGAGCAAATAGGGGATTTTGACCGAACATTGATTGAGCTAATTGCATTGGGTTCGGATTGTTTCTAAGCTGTGCGAACATTTGGAACAGTTGCATTGGATTTTGATTCATTGTTATTTAACCCTTGTAACTGTTGCTCTAACATCGCAACCTTATTTTGTAACTCTTCTATAATTTTGTTAGAAACAGGTTGTTCATTAACCTGTGAAGGTGGGGTTTGTGGTAATTGCTGTTCTACATAATACTTAATAGGACAACTACCATCAGGCATTACTTGTTTTGTGTAAATACGTTTGTTAGCCATATCCGGAAATACGTGTAAACTTCCATCCCAGTCTATAGCACAACCTTGAGCTTCTTCAAAACAAGTAACAGGACGACCCTTTATGAATTTCTGAACAGGGCCGGCCTGTACGGAAGAAGGTTGCATATACGCATTGTATTGATTTCTTTCAAAACCAGGTTGAGGAGTTTGCATAAAATGCGGATTGGGGTATGTATAATTTGAGACCATTAGGATAATTCCTTTCTTTTCTATATTTTTATTATATAAAAAGAACCCATCACTTGCAACAGAATGATGGGCTTTTATTAAATCTATCGAAAAGTCTTTACTTTCTATCTAAACCTAAATATTAAACACGCTGATAGTACCATCTCACTTTGTTTCTAATAAAGTCGCCAACTTCATTTTTAGGTACAAAGTTAAATGGGGGTAAAAATATAATATCTATTTTACCATAACTAGAAGTTTTTGGGTGTGCTTGTCCGAATTCATAGTGTGTCAAAACGGTTTGAGGAGTTATAGGGATACCGTAATCTTTACATAATTTAGCTAATAGTTCAAAAGTTGCTTCGCATTGTTTACGTGTTAATGCGTATTTTGTACTATTTGGATTCCCATTAAAATCTTTCATACCGCACATAGCAACACCTATTGAACCTGTATTACCACCCCCACAATGGGCGGCATAATTGCCATCTGTACAATTTCTATTATCGTGTACGCTATGTTTTCCTTTAATTATTAAACCATTCCCATTTATTAGATAATGGTAATGTTCGTAATCTGTATTATTAGGTTGGTTTGTTCCTCCTGTCCAATGCAATATTATTCTTTTCATTTTTTATGCTCCACATTAAAACATTCTAATAATAAATCCATTTTACCATCAATATTGTGCAATAAATCGTGGTCTGTAGCAATACTTTTATATATTTCACCTCTACATTTTTCACATTTATCGTGGCTTATATACTTTTGACCAATTAACCAATCAACCATTTTGAAAGCTCCTATTAAACCTGCTACACCTAATAAAGCGAAAAATCCATACATATATTGAATCATTTGAGAATTTTCAGGCACGTTTCCATCCTCCTTTAACTTTTTGATAATTATCTACTGAATGTTTAATAGCCCATCTTCTGACAGGACCTGTTCCTCCTACCTTACATAATTTCTCTAAACAAATTGTAGATAAATATCTATCATTGTTAATATAATTATGGTTTTCACATAATATATCATGTACCATAGAGGCTATCATAAATTTTGGGTCTGTTTTAGGCCCAATTAGTCTCCAGAAAAGCCAAGGAATAGAAGCACCATCCCAAGTATAATCTGCCGGAATTATAAACTCATATTGATATGTGATATCTTTTGGTTTATAAAGAATAGTAACTTTAATTTCTTCTAAATTTATAAAAGGTTTATTAAGTTTTTCTTCTTTTTGTTCTTTTGTATCACCTGGGCAAGGATATCTAAAATCAACATGAGGATTTTTTGAAAATAATATTGCGAGCTCGTCATCTTTATAATAAGTGAGATTACTTGCTGTTTGTATCATTTTCTTTTACCTTTCCGTTCACTTGAATTATAGTAATTGCACCGCTTTTCTTTACTCTAATAACTTGCATTTGTTTTTCGTAAATTGGTTGTTTTTGAATTAGTAATACTGCACCAGCATTTTCTACTTCTACTAATTGAGTATTTTCTTTTAATTGTTCTTCCGCAAGTACACAATTAGAAAACAGTAACAAAATGGCCAATATAGAGAATATTTTCTTCATTAGTTAACTCCTTCTTCTTGATTTTCTGTAGTTTCGTTTATTTACTTTTTATTTTTCTTTTTACCGCCACAAGCTATAACTATTCCTCACTTTTTTTTGGTTGTATCTTCTACTGTTTCGTTAATTATCATACATACTCTCCTATAAACCGGACGGACGATTTGAGCATTGTTAAGAGGCTTGCCTTGTACCGTTAACTGTTTCCTCAACTACCAAAGTATCTGTTTCCTTTATATCTTCACCATGCTTAACTCTAAACGCAATCTCTACCATATCAGTGGTAATGATTATATCACCGACTGTTATCGGCATAAGCTGTTTGACTACTCCGCAATAAACATTTTGACAGTATGTAAGTTGCATTTTTACCGCAAGATTATTTTCAAGGTATGCGTTGATTTCCTCTAACGTCAATCCAAACCCTTGCAATACCCCAATAAAATCAAGAGCTGTCATTGTAAGGTTGTTTATGCGGTCTTGCTCTTGTTGAGCTTGTTCTTCCTCATAATTAGGATTTTCAACAATTTCACCGTCCAAATAAATATACTTATCAGGTGTTTCGTTATAAAGGCTATAAATATCTTCGCTGACTTCAATATTTTCAACTTCTTCCTGAATACAAGAACACTGCCCCGCCCCGTTTAGTTTTTCTATATTTTTATCATAAAATATATAATATGCCATATTATCTTACCTTTCTGTATCCTGATATTCGTAGTTTAACTAATTCACTTGTAGCATTATTTGCTGACCAACAAAATCTTAAAAGCCTAGAACGCATTGGGCAAATTGCACTTCCGTAAAAAAAACTTTCAAGGTTTGTGGTATATGTTCTTGCCCCACAACTTCCACTTTGAATGCCTAAATCATCATCCTGTATCCAATAATGTGACCAATTTCCTGCGGTTGCCCCCCCATAACCAATTATTTCAAAAGTAACCTCATAAACATTCCCGTCATTAGGAATATATGAAGAAATATCATAAGTTTTATATTGAAGAGACCCCTGTGCTAATGTTAGCTTAGTAACTAATTCAACATCAATCATAGTCCATTTCCCGTCAATATCTTGGGCATCTGCAGCTTGAAATACTGTTTGATATGAGGAATTTAAAACTCCATCATCTACATACCCGTGTCCTATTCTTAAACCTTTTTCTTCTGTCCAAGTTTGACCGGTATTAGAAGTGGTTTTGAAAATGTTGTTATATGTGTCATACCATTTAGCATATTGAGTAGGTACGTTAGGCTGTACATCACTTTCGTAATAGTTGTTGTCATTTAACATTAGATAAGGCGAAATACATCCTGTATCTTCTTGGTATATCCCTAATAAAGAGTTCTGTGATGATGATGTAACTGAGCTTCTATTTAAACCCATTTTTAACTCGGTTTGAGTAAACTCAATACTTTTTAAGGTTCTATCTTCATTACGGTAATAAGGTATTAAGCCTTTTACACCTTTGTCTACCCAGTTAATACCGCCTATGTTTCCCATACCGTTAAAGACTTTATGCAACTTGTCAAATACATAGCCATTACCGGATTCTACTATTGCAATAGGTAATGACATTGTTATATTCGGAGTATGGGATTCATCAGTACGAACAACCTTGTTATTATTCGGTTGATACCACATATAACTGATATTATCGGATGGTAAAGTTTCGGCTGAACTGGTTGTAGCGTTACATACTAATTTATCCCAGACTTCTAATGTAGATGAAATCCCTACAGCTACGTGTCTAATGATTCCGCTAGTTGTAACATTAATTTGCCATGCAATGTCATTTTGAACTTCGCACCAGTAAAATAATTGGTTATTTTTATACTGAATATCTACGATTTTAAAGTTGTTATTGTTGCTTGCTCCTTCCAAGAAGTCACCTATAGCAAGTGTTGGCGCTTCTGTGCCAAAAGGTACGATAAGAACTGAACCAGCTTTTAGTGTAAATGTTCCATTTTCTAATGTGTAATTTATCCTTTGGGGAACTTCTGTTAAACAGTTGGTGATTTGAGTTTTGTTTAAAAAATGTTTTTCTCCTTCTGGGGTCAGGTTGGATAAAGAAGTATCAGCTTTATTAAGAATAATATCATTTATCTTATTGGTTGAATACACTAAGTAAAACCAATCCTGTAATTTATCATACTTTAAAATAATATAATGATTCTGTTGTATATCATTTGAATTCAAAACTGTATTATCCATACGTCTAATTTGCTTATTTCCTAATGTATTTACATTAACAAAACAGGATTCTGTATTATTAAAAGTAGATTTAAAACAAATTGACATTCCATCTATATAGGATAAAGGAGTTTCATTTTGAGTTCCATCTATATAGGATAAAGGAGTTTCATTTTGAGTTCCATCTATATAGGATAAAGGAGTTTCATTTTGAGTTCCATCTATATAGGATAAAGGAGTTTCATTTTGAGTTCCATCTATATAGGATAAAGGAGTTTCATTTTGAGTTCCATCTATATAGGATAAAGGAGTTTCATTTTGAGTTCCATCTATATAGGATAAAGGAGTTAAATTAATTACATTATTTTCAAAAGAAGATACAGTATAAAAATTTCCAGTGCAAGCATAAATAGGCATAGCTTTTGTTAACATATTAATAGAATGCCCCCAATTATTTGTATCTACAGGCATTACTGTTTCATTCAATACCCAATCTTCTTTTTGAGTACCTGGTAAATTACTAAACATTTACACCCTCCTCTAATTTTATTATATGTTTTATTATAGCATAACCATTAATAGGAATAAATACATTAGAATTAGTTAATACATTATTTTCAGTATCAAGTAGTTTAATATTTGTTATTGTATTTACCGTATCTTCTGAAATTTCATAGAAAATTTTTAAATAAGAATCTTCCACTTCAATATTAAGATTTGTAACAGAAATTGAATCATTTAATAAACATTTCTTAAATAACTCAGTCCAATTTTGTAAATTTTTTTGAATAAATATATTCTGAATACTCGATACATTTGGCATTTTGTATATCTCCTCATCTTTTTTAGTAATAAAAGGTATTAAACCTAAATACCAACTACCATCCAATTTATAATTTCTGATAGTTTCTGAAGTAATTATTTGTTCGTTGGTCAATAAATTATAAGTTAATCTTGGGATGTTTTTAAATATCATATTACAAGGTTTAACAAAAGTTAAGCCCACATTTATTTCATGATACCATAAACTATCTTCAGCAGAACTTTCTAAAGTTATTGTATAATTGTCACTATCTATATCTAAAATATATCTTCCTTTTCCAAAAAACTGGTCAAACATTATTCTTAAATAATAGTAAGTATAAGGAGGAGTAAGCATTTTCATTCTAGATAATACACGCTCACGTCTAAAAGTTAAATTTTCAGTTTCCGGATTAGCTACAATATGAAAAATATTTTCGTAATAAGTAATAGCTTTAAGGCTTGCTCTTTGTACAAATTGGTCCATTAAAGCCTGTTCATATCTTGCATGAAGTTTATTTACTTCAATAGATAATGAATCTTGTTCTGTTTCTACTTCCACAATTCCTTCGTATATATCAGGAAGATATGTTTTTAAATCTACGTTATCCATTTAATGTAATTTCTCCAGTTACTGGCAATTGTTGTACCAATTCGTTCTCAGTTAATTCAATATCCTGTTCTAGACCATTTAATAAACAACGAGTAACATTTTCAACGCCTGGTGTGTTTAAAATTGCGGAAATAATACGTTGTCTAATAATAGTTACAGAATATTCATTCAAATCTGTTGATTTACTCCAATCTTTACGTAATCCATAAAAATAACTTTCAATATTATCTATAATAGTTTGTTTGATTTGTTGAATTGTGAATCCGTTTGAGCAAACTACATCAGCAATAATATCAGTTTTAAAATCTTCCGCTCCCTCAACTGTTACAACGTGCCCAATTGGTGCTTTTCCTAATCCTTTGCCTGCATACTCATCATTCCAATGAGGGTCAACTGCTTTTTGTACTGCTTCAACAAGAGTAGAACTAGGGACGCTGTATGTTGAATCAATAAATACAATTTTTACAGTTCCTCCACCATTCCATACCGGATAAACTTGACAGGTTCCTACCCCGTCTAAACTTTCTATAAATTCTCTATATTCAGGTATATTGCCTCCAAAAGGTTTTTGACGGACTACTTCAAAATATTCTGCTCTTAAATCTTCTTCATCTTGTTCAGCTTCACCTGGAATTAAAATATCAGCTAGAGTTGCCGTTGCTAAACCTGTAATATCATAAGCAGGAACTATTTCTCCGAAATATTGATTACCTATTTCACCTGCTTGTGTACATTCTAAAATATAAGAACCTGGAACTGTTTGTCCATTTTGTGTAAATACTTCTTTGACTACAAAGTTTATTAAATTTGTTTCACCTACTGTAGAAAATTCAGTGCCTAGTGTAATTGCAAAAGGTCCTCCTGCACCATTAGTAAATACACCTTTTCTTTTAGCATAAGTGGCAGGTTCACGTTCAATTCCTTGTTCTTCGCAACGCCATTCCAAAAAATTTCCGTGAGCTGTGGCCGCAAACGCATTTCCCATCATAGCTTGTAAATATAAATAAGCCTTGGCGATTTCAATACAACAAGGAGCACCGCTATCCCAAATAACGGAACCTTCCCTTTTATCAACATCATCTCTAACATTACCTAAATAACTAGCTAATATATATTCATAATCTTGTTCATCTACATAATCAGGAATCTGTGGTATATTAGTTGCCATATTTAAACTCCTTTGTTACATTTTCTATTAAACCCTCTGAAGATAAGATATCAAAAGTAGCTAAACAAGAATCTATTGATTGTTGTTGAACTTTAAAATTGGTAATATCTAAAATTCTATCATCTTTTGATAAACATTCTCTTATATAATATTCTAAATTTGTTTGTATAAAATCTAAATCTTCTCCTACAAATTGGTCTTCTAAAAAACCATATTCCCAAGAATAAATTTCATGCCCGTATTTTTGAGTACCCAAGGCTTTAAATACAGCTTGTAGAATTGAATCAATACTATCCACCATTGATGTCATTCTTTTATTTTCAGAATCTATATAATAAGTTAAAGAATTTTGAGCCATTTCGTCTCCTTGATTTCATTATAGCATAAATTTTGAATATTGTACATTTAATCAGTATCACTTCGTAATTCTTCTAAATATTTTGCCATTTGTTGACTTGATTTTGTGAAACTTAATTGCTTTAAAGATTTTGATATTTCACCAATGTCTTTAGTAGATATAGAAGTTTTACCTACTATATTAGGCAGTGGTGCGTATCTTGTAGCATAAGATTGAAAATAATCCTTAAATTTCCACGTGAAATCTCCTTGTCTAATATATGTTAAATTTTTTATTCCATTATACTTTGCCACCCAGAATATTAAATTTTTTGAAACTATGGAATAAGCTCCTTTACATATATTCCACCATTTTGTTATAGAGCTCGCATACCCGATAAATTGGTTTGCATTAGACTTCATTGAAGTTATAATATCTTTTAATGAAGTAGTTGATTTGAATGCTGGTGTACCATCAGCATTCAATTTGGTAGGACTTATATCTGTCCATTCTACTAAACTTAATTGATACCTATAATCTCCGTTATTCTCAGGTTCATACTGAAAAGTATTTACAGTTACCGGAGTCCAATATATATTACCTCCTTGATAGAAATTCATAGAAATTTTAAAATGCGTATTTTCTGCATTCAATTTATTAAATATATCTATATAAATTTCAGGGCTGGTTACTGCTTTAGTTATTTCTGTTAAATCAGAAGCTAAATTTACAACCGTACTAGCTAGTCCAAATAAATTAGATTGTCTAACTGTTGTATTTATATAAGAAGCTGACGAATCATATGGAAAAAATGTCTCAAATCTAAATTGTTTAGCCTTAGCATATTTTGGCATAACAACTTCACCAATTTGAGCTACATTATTACTTTCGCTACCATTACCCGTATCGATTTGAATTGTAGGAGGAGTTACCGGCAATTGAAATCTGATAGGTGCTTGATTTTGAGGCGGTTTTAATTTTAAGCCTGTACCAAAATTAAAGTATGCAGTTATTAAACCACCTAATAATGAACCTTGTTGTTTAAATCCTTTATATCCTAATAAATATTTCCATTTATCATCATACTCAATTTCTATATAAATTTTGGCAGGAGAAGGTCCTCTAGAAACAAGTGTAAATGGGTTTATAATGCCTTTTTTAAGTTTACTGACTACCGCCATCTTCTACCTCCGGTGTTTCATTTGTAATTTTTTCTTCTCTTTCTATAATATAATATAGTTGGCCTTCTTGTATTTTTAGTAGTCTTACAATATCACCTACCACTAATCCACGCCATAACCTAATTCTTGGAAGTGCAAATTCTGTATCAATTTCAATGTGATGTTTATGGTTTTGAGCTCCTTGTCCGCCGTCGTTAGCTTCATCAGTATCTGCTGAAATATGATGTCTGTGCATAAATATTCCATCTTCAGGAGTTTCACCATCTGTGGTTGTAGGAATATCAATCCAAGTTTCACGAACTGTTTGAGACAACAATAATTCGTCTTCTGCTAATGTTTGTTTATTACTTATTCTAACCTGCAAAGGTGATATTGAAATAACCTCACCAGTAAGAAATAAAACAGGATTAGATTCTTGTTTTACTATAGATAAAATATGATTAGTTATACTTTCTATCATAGGTGTTAAGTTTAATGTCATAAATCATATTCTCCTTGTTCTCCACAACTTACTACAAGATTCATTTTAAGTGGATGTTCTACAATGAGTTCACATTCCTTCACCGTTCTATATATAGGTATAAGTGTAGAATTTTCATCGTCCCAAGTTCCTATAGAAGTGCCGCCAATTTGTTTAATTGCAATAGGCACAAGATACCCTGCTCTCATACCTATAACTCCATAACAACTTAAAGTCAATGATGAAGTTTTTCTATCTAATATAGCTAATAAATCTTTGGCTACTTTATCCATTTGAGCTTCTGTATAGGAATCTGGGCATTTGTGGTAATACGGAAGATACCCATATAAGCCTTCGCTGGTTTTTTGAATTTCTTCAGGAGTGGATGGAGCAATTCTTACAATCCTTGTTCCTGTCTTTTTACCATTTTTAAGTGATTTTCCTGTTTTACTTAAATAAGTTTTTTCGTCTTTATACAGAATAATTCTATTAAAGGTTTGAGAATCTATAGTAGTTTTATAGCTATAATCTGTAATTAAATCACTATCTGTTATAGGTACATTGGTTGTTAAGTTATTTCTTAATTGTAATTGAACAATCCCACCTGTCTTTTTTAATTCTTCTTCATCGTCTAAATTACTTTCGTGGAAGAATGTAAAATATTGTTTACGTTGTTCTGAAGAATTTATAATAGTTTGATTTATTGCAAATTCCATAATACTAAATGCGGATTTCATATCATATCTTTGAGCAGGTACAACAACTGTAGAATTGGTGTAAACGTCAAAAGGTAATTTTAAATCTTGGCATAATTTTGTAAATATTTCACTTACTGTTAAACCTTTAGTTCCGTCTTCTGACATCATCATACTTTTATCATAAGATAATGGAGTTTTAAAATATCTTAAATAATCGAAAGCAACAACGAACATCTCACCTTTTTGCTTAAAACTTCTAGTAAATATAAAACCACAAAATCTACATTTTTTATTAAGATATAATCTTACTCTGTCACCTTCTTTAAATAAAGATTGGCAATCCGGGTGTAACATTGTAAATGAAATTTGGCCACAAGAATTATGAAGTGTAGTTTTTACTCTAATATCACAGCTACATCTAGAAACATCATAACTATCTGAAAATAATCTACTAACTCCTATACTTGTATCATACTCCGTTTTATCTACAGAATCTATAATAAGTTGTATTTCCGGATATAAGTCAAAATCTGACATTAGGTCAATTTTAGAATCTGTATCTTGCCATTTTATAGAAGCTAATTTGACGTCTTGTAATTCCATTATGCAACCATCACCCCTCTCATAGAAGAAGCAGTGGCTATTTGAGTACCTTCATTCAGCATTTCAGCAATAGTTTCTGGTTCTACATTTACAGATTTATCTATTGAAATAGATACTGCTTGTGGAACAGTAACTTCATTTTGCATTATCCATGAACGTTCTGCAATAGCTTTAAGCATTTGAATACTATCTGTATTTAATGATACATCTTCGTTAATTCTGCCAACACTATCTAATTTTCCTCCCTTAACATCCATAGGAATATTTTTAGAGGAATCCATTTTTCCATAAAATTGACTTGTAGCGTTGTTAATATCTCTCATTGCTTTTTGTGCATCAGTAAGCATATCATCTTTACTAAATTTACGCAATACGCCTTCTTTAGCATCAGCATCCCATTGGTTCATTAGTTGTTTCTTTTGACGTTGAGCTTCTAAATATTTTTTATTATAATCATCAACCATTTTTTGGTCTTTGTCAGATAATTTAGTAGAGGAACCTTGTGCTGACATAAAGGTAGGTCTAGGACCTATTTGATTGAATATAGCTTTGTCTAATTCTTGTTCGTATTGATATCTTGCGTTCTTTTGTTGCTGGTTCATTCTAATTGTATTAGGGTCTAATTCGTCTTTAATATGTTTAAATGCGTACATAGCACCTACAATGGCTATGATACCACCTGCGACAGCTCCTAATGCACCAACAGTTATACCTAATACACCTGCTAGAGTTGTAAATCCATCAACTGCAAAGGTAATAAAAGCACCTGTATTGGCTATAAGTCCGATAAATCCCCAAGCAATATTTCCTATTAAAGTTGAAATGAATGCAAGTATAGCAGGCACTTTACTACCTACCCACAATGCTGTGAATATACCAACCCACCTTGCAATATCTTTTAGATGGTCTACAATCCATTTGAAGGCAGGTGCTAAAAATCTCATCAATTCAACAAATTTGGTTAATAGATAATTTAATCCATCAATTATATTATATATAAATTTTTGACCTTCTACTGTATCTAACCACATAACAAAATCTTTTACAAGGTCTCTTAATTTGATATACCCTGTAAATTGTTGAGTTATAGATTTTTGCCATTTATCTTGCAAAACAATTAAAAGTTGACCAATTGTCCAAGGTGCTGTTCTAAATACATCATCAATTTGGTCTTGTACTTTTTCCATAGCTGTCATAATTGCTTCAGCTGTTAATTTACCTTCAGCACCCATTTGTTTTAGAGCACCTGGGTTTACTCCCATACCTCTTGCTAACATATACTTAAACATTGGAGCTTGTTCTGCAATTGAACGAAATTCATCACCGCCTAACCTGTTAGACCCCATACCTTGTGCCAACTGTAACATTACAGCCCTGTTCTCTTGTGCTGAAGTACCGGAGATTGCCATTGTTTTGTTAAATGTCTCTACAAATCTTAAAATTCTATCGTTTGAAGCTTTTACACCTGACATGGCAATTCTGTTATATAGTGAAATTGTACCTTCAGCATCTGCCCTTGTTCTTATAGCGGTATCATAAAGTTGATTCATCATTTGAGTTGGTTTATATTTACCATCTGCTGTTAGAGCTACTCTGGTAATACCTCCTATATATTCATCACCTGTTTTAATAAACGTATTGTGAATAAAATCAAACATACTTTTTAAACCACCGATTACTAAACCTGTGGTTACTGCTAATTGTAAAAATTTGTCATTTAAAGTTGGTAATGCTCTAGAATTTTTAAAATGGTCAGAACTTTTTTGACGTAATTTATCCCAAATAGAACCTCTATTAAGCATAGCAAGTCTTTCATCAAAAGTTAAACCATTTACTCGTCTACCTGTATCCCATAATAAACGATTTCTTCTTAATTGTGCATTTTGTATATTTCTATTATAGGCTTCAGCCATTGCTAAACGGTCTGCGTTTCTAACTTGCATACCATTCAAATAATATCTACCATTTGCTCCAACTTTAAAAGCCCCATAACGTGCATTATTGACTTCAGCCGCCTTCATAGCTTTTAATGCTCGTTCTGTTGCTTTTGCTTGTGTTTCAACTGATTTTAATTCTCTTCTAAGATAAGACATAGAAGTAGGTTTCTCTAAGGTTTTAATATTAGACCTTAGAGTTAGCATTCGTCTATTT
>NFZD01015418.1_pt1 | contig 12751 bp, 15 predicted proteins | sample 1095381 | NCBI WGS metagenome assembly NFZD01 (sample SAMN03609891, study PRJNA323583) | gut metagenome | isolation source: feces | host: Rattus norvegicus | place: Denmark: Riget | collected 2013 | reverse complement strand
CCTGTTGTTCTGCTTCTTCTTTGCTCCAGAATCGGTCTATTACATTACCGGCCTGGCTAGTTCTAATATACCACGCAGAATATTTTTCAACGATATTTCCGGATGCGTCTTTTATATATCCGGAACGAATATTATTCTCAAAGAATCTCTTCGCTCTATCAAGCGATCTTCTTCCCATAAGTTCATAAACTCTAGTTCGTTCATTCAGAACGTAAATTTCAAATTTCTCCATATCCTTTTTTTTAGTGATTTATCTAGTTCCGGCTTCCAGATCTTGCACTGGTTAGAAAGGCTTAACCTTTGCCGGATAATAATTATATTTTTACTATTTCTACGCCTTTTTTGGGATTCTTGGTGGCCCTATCTAGTATTATTGTTATACCTTTTACTTCTTTTATTATCGCAAAGAAATGAACGGTTTTATCTTCATTAACCGGTATTTTTCCGGTTCTTTGAAAAACGATTCCTCCGGCATCTATGATGTTCTTTTCAGTCATACCATATATGGTATTTAACCGTTCGGTCCTTATTACTTTCCCTTGAACTTCAACCTGCATTCCTGGCTTATATCTTTCGATATTAATTTTTTTTGCAATTATACTTTCTTCGTAACTCTTTATCGCGAAAAATGCGTGCGCTGCACATGCCGGTTGAGTATAATAATTGTTGACCATATCTAGCATATCGATTGAAAATTCTGTATTGACCGGAAGTCCTTTTACATGCTCTATCACTCTATCAATATAATCATCATCACCATCGTAATTTTTATTTATTAGATTCGCCTGAATTCGATCATTTGATTCAGACTTATAGTAAGTTCTTCCTATGTAATAACCCTTTTTCCAGAATTTATTTTCATTATAATATGCTTTTGCAGCTCTTAATAGATCCGTTGTTTTGCAGCTACTGAATGCGGTCTGATCTTTTGGGCCGCGCCATATACAAAAATCATCTTCATCATCGCCGAACGAACAATAACAATCTATAATCCGATATAACTCTTTTGTAAAACCATATATAAACGAAACACCTTCTATGCCAAATGCTTTCAAGCATTCTTTTCCAACCTGCAGTTCTTCCCCGGTTTGAGTATTCAGTACCACATACGAATTCTTAATCCAATGCCCGCACGCATCGCATTTCTTGTATTCTTTGCCGTGATCCGGATTCTGATATATAAGTTCTTTTTTTGGATTCGTTACTAATTCTAGGCCGTCTTTATATGTTGCCAAAAGGATCCAGTCATTAACCTCGCTCATTTCTACCGTGGTATCTATTACTTCATGCCACATTTTAACCGCGCCTACATTCCCTTCTATATCTCTCTCAACGTGTCGATATAGTTTCTTGTATCTCTCGCCATATTTTACGTTGATGAAATCAACTTTCTTTTGGATATTTTTCACCAGCTTACTAAATGATTCAAACTCCATCGCCGGCAACTGAAATTCAATTTTTTCCATGATGATTTTTTTATCCGGGAACCCGCCCGGCCGGGATCTTATTTTTTTGGATGCCTGGGTTTCCCCAGGCTTGATCTTACTTTTGGTTCTTCCAGGTAATATAATCGGAATAAGATTCAAAACACATAAATCCTCCGCATACCTTTGTTACTTTCTCTGCCCAGACGCATTCTTTTTTTGCCTGGTATCTACTCTTTGTTTCTATAAATTTTGTTCTCATAATTTATCTTTTCTTATTTCCGGGAACCCGCCCGGTCGGAATCTATTATTTTACGTAAAAAGTGATTTTCAAACCTCTGCGCAGTTTACAAACTGTCTTATCGTCTTTGCTTCTGAATGCGCGAGCAATGAACTTATTTATCAGTTCAATTCCGATCATCTTGATCAGACCGAATACTCCGACCAATTTATTTACCTTCTTTCCGTTTTCATCAACACCGAAAACTTTGATACGGAAATTGAGGTTAATTTCTCTTGTTGTATAATTTAAACCGTTATAAATTGCTAGAGTATTCATATTATTTATATATTATTTCCGGATACCTGCCCGGTCGGCTGGGAAATCATTTCCCCTTGTTTGATGATGCAAATTTAAAGAATTATTTTAAGTCCACAAAACTTTTCTTTGTTTTTTTCGCATAAATGACTAAAAAAATTTTTTTAAGCGCTTAAAAGAGTAATTTTATCCGAATTTTCGATTTAAGAGCATTTCTCATTGAAATGATATATTTGTATATCTGAAAAAAAATAAGGGCTTAAATCGCCTTATTTCGCGTCAAATGAAAAAACCGGGCCTGCAACCTGCAAACCCGGATCTTTTATTTGATTGTTACCGTTTCTATATTTATTTTCTCCGTATATGGATTTTTGTTTACTACATCTGTCCTGATCTCCTTGCATCCCCATCTAAACCATAGGAATTTTTTTGGTATCACGTGATTGATGATTATCAGGCTTTCTTTTGTCTTTAATTCGTAATCTACGCTGTCTTGATATACCTCTATTATAATACTATGCCAGACGTCCGATCTTCGAGCCGTTTTAACCGTAATAGGGATCTGTACGCTATCCTTAATTATATACTTAATGCTATCCCTTAGTTCGGCCGTATGCTTGTAATAACTTTCCGTCTGGGTCGTGATAACCTTCTGGAGCCTATTAATATCCAGTTTCAGGGTTTCGATCGTCTTTGCGTCCTCCGCCCTTAATTCCTTATATTGCTTAAGGCTTAATTCCAGATCTCCAACAGATGCGGCATGAAGATCCTCTCTTGTCTGATACTCCGCAACGGATTGCATAAGCGTATTTACGTTGCTTAACTGGGTATCTCTTTCTTCGGTTACGTGTTTCAGTCTTGACGATAATATCCAGATGATACCGATAAGAACAGAAACTACTGCTGCTGCGATTATTAATATTTTCTTTGTTGTCATAGGCCTATAATTTTTTTAATCGCCATGAAATGCGCTTCTGCGATTGCTTCGCGTCCTTCATTGCTCATAATTAATCTACAATCTTTTTCAGTATCCATGAAAAAGTTTTCAGTCAAGATCGCCGGGCTTTTGGTGTGCATGAGAATATAAAATTCACTTTCCTTGTCTGGATCGCCATCTGCGTAATCAAAACGCATTTTATGTTCAGGGAGTACATCTTGCAACTCCTTGCAGATTATCGTTGCATAATCATCCGCTTTGGTTTTCCCTGGACTGGTATAGCATTCGAATCCTGTGCCGCCTCCGGCGTTCGCGTGAATACTGATCAGGAAGCAATTTCCGTTTGTTTCGTTGTGGATCTGATTTGCCCGGCGGCATCTCTCCGATAAAGAAATATCTTTTTCCTCCGGAACCAGAATCCGGCAGTCAATCCCGGATGCCTGGCATTTCTGGGATATTCGTTTAACTATATCCCGGTTAAATTCACATTCGAAAAGCTGGGTACCGTCTGCCCATTTTGGACTGCGCTTTCCGGCCGTTTCCTTTCCGTGGCCGTTGTCAAGAATTACTGTCTTTTTCATCTTTTTTTTGATTAAGTTCTGCTATGATATTTTCTGCGATCTGTTGGTAGATCTGTTTCCCCTTATCTACGGTTGTGCACTGGATGATCTTTTTAACCATATCTGGTATATCTCCTGCATTACTTTTCTTTCTCCGGCTGTTTTCGATGACTGAAAACAATTCAATCGCTATCACTGAAATACTGCCTAGCATTGAAGCAAAAGGAAGTGAGTAGAAAGAACATAAGCTACCAATAATATCAAATAATAAAGCAAAAGTAAGCACCCGGAAATAATCTCCCATCTTTGCAAATGTTTTTCGGCATCCTTTACTTTTGATCGGTTCTCCTAGCGCTTTTGCCGTATCTACACCGCTCACATAATCTACCATATTCGCGATGAAAACTAAAGTCCAACATACCAATACAATACCCATTCTAATCAACGAGTAATTAATAAGTCCTTCCATGTCCTGATTTTCTAATAATTCTAACATAAAAATAAAAGTTAAAGGGTTCAACAATTACCACAAAGATAGTTATATCTTAGTTTTTGGCAAAAAATGAACCCCTTAACTTTTAAATAAACTCTCCCCAGGGAACATCTATCCCCTTACCCATAACATCGGCTAACCATCGATTGAAAATCTTTCCCGGATAACCGTCTGGATCAATCATATCTGCATACCCCTGTTTAAGCACCGATTCTTCGGTTGCAAGGCTGATTCCGTAGTAATCGGCATAAGCCATATTTGCGGCGTATGTGGCATCGCCCCAGGTATTAGCTTCCGGTTTAGAATATCCAAGTTTTGCGAAAACTGAAGTAACCTGATCAACGGACCAGCTGTGATTCTGATCTGCGTTCGGGTTATTCATCATCTTCTTGCTGGCCCATTCCGCCAGACGATCACAGAAATGATCCCCGTGTTTTTCCAGATATTTCTTGTAGTTCGGATCATCCCAGAATTCTTTTTTTTCTTCTTTATGATCTTTCTCATGATCATCTTTATGTTTGCACGATGATCTTATAATATAGTACTCTCTCATATTACTTTCCTCCGTTTAATGATTCATACAGTTTTTTCATCATATTTTCCATATTTCCGATCTTATTTTCCATTTCAGACAGACGCTTTTCCTGCTCTTTTTTTGCTGCAAATTCTGGATTCCAATTCGAAAGAATATCTTCACACGCTTTTAAATCTTTCTCATCTTTCTCCCGGTTTTTCAGTCGTTCTTCCTTTGTGGTCTTGATAGCTTCTACCTCCCGGATAATTCCTTCACGGTCGCAAGATATGACCATGCTTGGCGCATTGACCACCTGAGAGTTTTCCGGAACCGAAAATGTTTGAGTGCGTCCGTCATATTCAATGGTCAGATCAACCATACGCTGAGTATTGGTCGTGCTGAAAGACTGCTGATGTGAAAATTGCTGCGGTGTGGGGAAATATGGTTGTGATACGTTGATAACCTTTCCGTTTATTGCTTTAATCTCATCGGTGTTAAGGATGTACACCGGATGATTCTGTTTGACATCTTTGAATTGCATAATTTTCCAAAATAAAACGAAAGACTCCCGATTCGCTCAGGAGCCTTTACGATTAATACTATTTAGTACTCATTGCTACTGCTGCTGCAGGTGGAGTTATAGTAACCGTGATTGAATCGTTGATCAACATACAGTTACCTTGTGCGTGAGTTACTCTTCCTACTGATTCAATGGTAACGGCTGTCGGGACGGCCGTCTGTCCCTGGAATGCGACATCGAAGTGCTCCGTGATGGTCTGTCCTCGGCTGCATCCGCATCCGTTGAATTGCGGAATGTTGATTGTCGCGGTGATCGGTACAAATAGCGTCGATCCGGAAAGAACTGGTGTCCCATATGTGTATTGAATAGTAACCGGAATGTTACTTGCGGCATCCATAACAGAGCATACGGACTTACACAGCTTTTCTCGGAAGGTTGCCATAGCAGATAGCTGGTTCGCTGTCAGGGCAGTTGTGGCCAACCCTACTTGGGATAATGATAATGACATAACTACTCCTCCTATCTATTAGTAACCTACTCCGTTACCGCAACCGCAACCGCAACCGCAACCGCAGTTGTTACCGCCCAGACGAGCGATGATAGCATCGGTCTGCTTCAGCTGAGAAATCTGGCCTTTCAAATCTTGGATCTCACGAGCCTGATCGTTGTACCATTTGTTGTTCAGAAGGTCGGCAGTTTTCTGCTGGCTTGCCGTGATGGCGTTGATGATATCGCAAGTCTGCTTCTGAGTCTCAAAGGAAGAGGAGGCAAATCCCTGTGTGATAGCCTGGCCCAAATCGCGCTGGCCGTTGCGGAGTTCTCCTGTCTGATTGCAAATTGCCAACTGGTTCTGATAACCCTGTTCAAGAATGGCCTTTTGCGTTGTGCAGCAGCAATCCTTAAGCTGCTGGATAATATTAAGGTCACCCAAGTTCACGGCGTTGATCACTCTCTCGGCGCTATAGCCTACCTTACCGGAAACTTGTGCTACTGCGGTGTTAAGCTCGCAGCAACACTGGCGCAATGTGTTGAAATCACAATTCAAAGTTTGTGCCAGCTGCTGGGTGGCCGAAAAATTATCTCGCATGGCCTCACGCAAAAGGTTAGTGTTCTGGTTCTGCTGTGCCTGGTCCTGCAACAAAGAAAACTCGGTATTTACTCCGTTGTTTCCGTTGCCCCAGCCGTTCCAACCGCGGCCGCCTAACAACAAAAGCAACAAAAACCACAATCCGTTCCCGTTACCGAAACCGTTGTTCATTCCGTTCATAAGAGCTGCTGTCTCCCATCCGTTGTTGCATCCGCGATCGCAACAGATAATTTTTTCTGCATCCATAATTCTCTGATTTTGTTGTTATGCCCTCTTAAAGCTTCGGGCTTTGCTTGTTATTCATTCCGGAATTCTTAACTTTGTCGCAAAGTTAAATCAACAGAAAATCATGGGAAATAGCGTAAAAACGTCATTTACTGCCCGGGAAGCCGAAATAGCAGATCTTTTGGCCCGTGGTATGTCGGAAAAAGAAATAGCCGAGAAACTAAATATTTCCCCGGCTACTGTTAATAATCATACCCGGAACATCCGGGAAAAATTTGGTCTGAACAAAAATATAGAAATTATCCTGGTCTATATCGCCTATATAAATAACAAAAGGTTTTCTCTAGGTCGCATACGTCAAATGGGTATAAGTATTATCCTGGTCCTGCTTAATGTGTGCGATATAGACACAAAATTTTAGTTATTCCTACTGTCTTTCTATATATCAAAAAACACAATAAAGAAAGAATATTAAGTATTACTATAATGTGTACTGGATCATCTATTACTATATCGTAATAATACATTATATTGCTTATGTGGGTCGTGAAAAGTAGAAATATTGTGTAATGGTACCACTTGCACATGTGGCTGCTTGTGGCCCACACGTATGCTAACATAAAAAGAGAATGCCCGCTTACTTCTCCTAATATATTCATCCATACTCCGTCTACTTCATTTAAAACTAATACCCCGTGAATAAGCACTATTAATGCGCATATAAACGGGGTATAAATCCTAATCAATCTTTTTACCACATAAGCCAATAACTTATTTCTTAGGCCGTGGGATTCTTCCATTTGTTCCTGTGCCGGGCAATGGTTTCGTTTGTTTCGTTGGTCTCTTCGTCATTGCAAATCAAATTAAATTAATACTCTATTTATGCAAACTTTGGATAACGCGGCAAATTTACGCTTTATTCCGCTAAAAACAAATTTTTACCAGGGTAAATTAAAAAATTAATCTCCTGGCTAAATGCCCGGCTGCTACTCCGGCCACGGTTAGGCCCCAGTCGGCCCAATCCCATAAGCCTCCCCAAGCCCGGTCTTTATACTCCAGCGCGCTAGCTGTACCGCCTCCGGCCAACGCTGCGCACCAGGCGTCGTCGGAAATAAATCCTATTGCTACGCCTCCTACTAAATGTTTCAACCTGTTGCTCTCCTTGAGCCAATTCCAAACTTTTTTCATAAGCTGTTTTTTTGTTTAACTTCTGTTTTACATTTCTCGCAATAATCAAAATAAGCCCTATACTCTTCCGGCTTCTGCCTGCTTTATTGTAGCTTCTGTCTGTGTGGCAGTAGTAGCGGCTTCTGTGGCCGTCTGGGCGGCTGTGCTGGCCTTGCTTGCTGCCTGATTCGCTAATTGCGTGGCTTCGGTCGCTTTTATGGCTGCATTGCTTGCTGTTTGCGCTGCCTGATTTGCGGTTTCCGTTGCGATATTTGCGGCTTCGATTGCTTCCGCTGCCGGTCGTTGTAATTCCTTGATCTGTTCCGGCGTAAAATCATCATAGGTAAACGGATCTCCCGGATCTCCTTGTTCTCCCTTCAATGATGCCAACCATTCAGATTCAGTTCCCACGAATCCTTGTGCAACCGCTATCTCATAGGCTGATTTTCCCTGCACACCGATCGCCAGATCTCCGGATAGATCTATGGTTTCAATCTCCAGACCTTCGCTTGCCGGATCTTCCTGGCATGTGGTACTTACCAGCGAAAACGCTTCGCAAATATCCAGTGCGGTCTGATTCTCTTTTTTGTAATTCTCCCAGATCGTTAAGGAATAGACACCCAGATTTTTATGCTGGATGCCCGGATACCTGGCTGTTATTACCGTTTCTGCTACCGTAGAATTTAACGCTTCCTGCGTCCCGGTAGGGCTTGTAATCATTAGGGATATATTTCTACCTTCAAGACTAACGGGTATCCGGTTAGTCTTTACTGATATTTTGATTATTATATCCTTTCCTTTTCTTACCTTTTTCATTGCTATAAAATTTTTATCCGATTATCGTATAAGTATTTGACGAAGCACTATACGATATTATACGAGTTCCAAACGTAATGCTTTCAAATAATCCGTATGATGCTCCAGAAATTTGAATTATATAATCTTGCGAAGATGTATCTTTCGTAATAGTTAGGAGCGCATCTATAGTTCCGCCCGCCAAATATCCTTGTGTGATCGGCATTTTGAATCTGCACCCTAATTTACATAATGCCATAAGTTCAGGCAATAATGACACGGGTAATACTGCCTTTATTTCTGCATCTGTTGAGTCCATCGTCAACGCATCAAGACCATTTTTTAGTTCATACCCTCTCACATAATTAAAATATACTATACTCGGATCTGTATGTAATTTGAAACATACTGATTTACAGTTTATTTTTCCGTCCGTAGCGCCATCCAACGGAATATCTATCAGCATATACGCTATATCGAAACTATATATAGATTGAGCACGTAAACAGCAGGACAAGATTCCAGTATTTTTTTTGAATAGTATTGTTTTATTTTCTTTGATCGCATTCTTTATGTTTTCTATATTCGAAGCTCCTCCAAAATATTCTCTTAATTTTTCTTCGCTATCTGTAGCTTTAACATTAAAAATGGAAGAGTTTTCGATGATGAAATCGTTATTAGAAACTCCGCCTCCTGCTCCTATTCCTGCTTCTAGCTTTCCCATAGCCACATTAATGGTATCTTCAGCGGTAATGGCCGAATATACGGATGGTTTGGAATATCCGTTTAGTGTTGCTGCTTGTGATACTGTATTATCTGATGGTATCGCTGATTGACTTTTTTTGACCGTTCTGTCTGGATTGATCATAACAGATAAGCTCATCATACCCATTCCCGCTATTGGTATAGTCCATCCTAGATACACTACGCCTCCCGTATACATCAGGTTAATGGGCATGTATGAATCTTTGTTTTTCAGATACACTTCCGTGGCATTCGTTGCATATTGAATCAAGGTATTATAATCTTCTAGACTAATCGCTCCTCCTACTTCTCCTATTTGAGTGACACGTTGCCACAATTCAGTAATATCTTCTGAACCAAATTCGGAAACAACCCAACCGCCATTCTTTCTGCCGTAGGTTTTTCCGTCAGAAGGAGCGTCTTCGATACCACCTCCACTGCCGCCTGAAATAACTATATTCCCACTTCCAACGATAGACTGTCCGTTAATCGTCTTAAAACTCGTGGTAGTTGTAAAGTTGCTGTCGTTTGTCAGTTGGCTAGTTTTGTTTGGGATTGTGATTGACGCAGGAAGAGCTCCCACCTCCGTAGCGGTATATGAAGGTTTTGTCGCAGAGTTTACCCAAGTAGGCTTGTTTAGCACCTTGCTCCACTCTACTGAATCTGCAACACCACCACCTGACCCTGAACCGTCCGCTCCTCTAGGTATTCCGAAGTTTAGTTTATATTTCGGGTTTCCTTCTGAGTCTACTCCGTTAGCTACAACTTGAGATGTAGCATCACTACCCGAAGGTAGTGTGGTAGTTTCTCCTGTTTCTAAAACAGGAGTCTTTCCAACCGCTCCTTCTTCAGGCATTCCTTCGACCTTATCTAATAAGGTATTAATTTCCTCTGTTGTCTTGTTTATTACTCCCATATTTATTTACATCTATATTGATTACAAATTCTTTTATTGTAGTGTCCACTGAAACAGAAAGATTGTCCGTGGTATCTTTTCTTGCTCTCATTATTGGCTCGTCCGTTACCGTTTCCGAACACGCAACAAACAAGAGAAGAACTGCAAGTATTAGTTTCATATTTCAATTTCTTTTAAAGATAACGACTTTATAAATATTTCATCCTCTCCCAAGAACCATAAGGCATCGTTTATATTGCTGTTTCTAGTTGCTATCGCATTGATCTTAATTTGTTTGTAATTTCCTTTTGTATCTTCCGAGAATCCTCCTACCCAAGAGGTATCCAAAAGTTTGCTGTCAGTTCCTACGGCTATATAGCAACCTGCATCAGAAATGGTTATAAAGTTTATTGTAAGTTCATACCTGTGTCCTGTCTTGATCTTGCCAAGCAACAAGCCCTTTGAGAAACTTATAGAAGAACCGCCTCCAAAATTAAGCAGTACGGTTTTAGTACTGCCTACGTTGTATGTTGAAACCTCGCCGACCCCCGTAGTATTCCACTTGGACAAATCAAGAATGTCAGCGGTCAGGATTTCTTGGGTATTAATGCTGTATGTCTCGAAATAGGCAGTTAGGACTTTGTTCTCATCCCATTTTACGCTATGGGATTGTCCACCACCGTCTGACCATCTGACAAAACGATAGCCATCATTAGGTGTGGCTGTAACAGTTCTTATAGTGCCTTCTTCGTATATTCCTCCACCTGAAACCGTTCCTCCCGATAAAGGACTTGCTACGATGGTTACAACGTATTTAGGTTTATCCTTTTCTCTGAAATAAGCTGTCAGCTTCATTCCTGAAGACCATACTACGTTGTGTGTCTGTTCACCACCGTCTGACCATCTTTCAAATTCATAGCCTTCATTTGCGATTGCTTGAACGGATTCTGATGAGCCTGACAAAACCAATGCAGACCCCTCATACGGATAAGTCCTTCCTGCCCCAGCTGGAGATACGTTTACCGATATTGTCGTGTAATTGTACTGCTGTTGCTCTACATACAACGTACCGTCTGTTTTCTTCTTGATTACTCCCGATCCTAAAAGGGTTGGGTCAAGTCGCAACGAGCTGTTTGTATCCGTAAATGAAAGCATATTGGGTGCTATAGAAGCTATACGACTGCCGTAAGTTAGAACCAATGTAGGCAATCCTGTATCTTGGTTAACGGATAGTCTTGCCACTTCGTTTCCGTTGTAGGTAACACGTAAAAAGCCGTTGTCTATGGTCATTACGGTTTTTGTTCCTCGGCTAGTGTGTTGACCTTCTGTAACCACCGATCCATCTGTATTGATGATGAATTTATTGTTTACATTAAGAGTATTGGTTTTAATAGCATTAGCTATCAATTGAGAAGTAACGATTGCCATAGCGTTTATCAGTTTGGTGTTTATCATACCTCCCTGAACCACGGTTTCACCTCTTTTGGCTGCGCTTTCTAGTGCTTCGTAATTTGAATATCCCATATTTACAGCCATTTCGTTTTTTGCCGCTTCACTAACCTTATTTGCTTCTTCTATAGCATTCTCTGCGGCCTCTTCAACGGCAAGCTTCTTTATCCTCTCCTGAATGGATTTATTTGCTTCTTCTATCGCAGTAGATAGAGATGCAAAACTTGTATTGAATACAGCATACTTGTTATCAACATTTGATTTCTCTGCTGTTGTAGTCTTCCCGTCTGCAATTGCTGATTGAATAGCAATAATAAGATTTGATGTTGCCGAATCAAATGCGCTTTTAGCCGTTCTTAAATTGCTTTTTGCAGTTCCGATAAGGAAATCGTTATTATATAAGGCCGCATAAGTTGCATCACAATCTTTTTTATTCTGTGTAACAATATTAATATATTTTTCTATCGCCTTTGCTTCTGCTTCACTAATAATTCCGTCTGCGAACGCTCCGTCCACATATGTACTTAGATCAGATGCTGCTTTCTTTGCATCGCTAGCATCTTCTTGTGCCTTTTCTGCTGCTGCTTGTGCTTCATCTGCTGCCTTTTGAGCATTGTCAGAATATGTTTTAAGTTTATCTTGTATCGCCTTGTTTGCATCCTCAATACTTTTAATGAAATTACTATAAGCCTGATTAAAATCACTATAAGCGTTATCCACGGCATCTTTCTCCCCAACGGTTGTTTTTCCGTCCAATATTGCCATTTCTATTACACTTATCAGGGATTGAATCGTGCTTGATAATAGTGAATATGAATTTCCCAGAGATATTTTTGCTGGACCTGTAAGGTATACGTTATTATAAAGTTCATTGTAAGATTTCTCTGCTGATTGAGAAGTATTCTCTATAATATTGATATACTTCTCTATTGCCTTTGCTTCTGCTTCTGTTATTATACCATCTGCGAACGCTCCATCTACGTAATTATTCAAATTTGCTATATCATTCTTTGCTTCGGATGCTGCATTTTTAGCATTCTGCGCATCTTCTTTGGCATTAGTGATTTCCTGATTGATTTCTTCCATATCAGGTGCATCTGAAAGATTTTTGAACCCTTCTGATCCAGGTTTTATAACCAATCTTCCAGTGAATACGTTATTCTCGGCGGTTGGAGATATTATGGTAACTTCTTTTCCTTTTAAGGAATATGAATTGATTCCGCTATATAATTTAATATATGGAGCATCATCATCATAGGACGAAAGCAATACTACATTTTGTCTTTTTTCATTTGTTTTATTTCCAATCGTCACAATTGTATCTCCGGCTTTTGGTATCATACTTCCAGTATCGCAATCTGTTATAGATAGATCAATATAATTACTTCCTACTCCTACTACTC
>NFZD01009933.1_pt1 | contig 12777 bp, 3 predicted proteins | sample 1095381 | NCBI WGS metagenome assembly NFZD01 (sample SAMN03609891, study PRJNA323583) | gut metagenome | isolation source: feces | host: Rattus norvegicus | place: Denmark: Riget | collected 2013 | reverse complement strand
TCATATTCCCAAGGAACCGCTTCTTTATAAACCGTCAACTTATCAAAGTCTACATCATAGGCACGGACTTCAAAAGGTTCAAGAACTCCGTCGCCGTTCGTATCACGATATTGAGTAGTTGTTAAGCCAAGTTTTTCAATCGGAATCCAGCCAGGGCCAGAGTAGTCTACCCAATTCATTCCCCATTCATCACGGTCTTCTTCTGTTGGGGTGTCTAAAGTGCAATCTAATTTACGTCTAAACCAATAAACTCGGCAGTTATCCTTGTTTAATACTTCTTCGTAGCCGTAAATTAAATGGGCAATCAAATCCACAGACCCGCGACCGTTAGGACGATTTTTAGCCGGATTTGCATCGTAAACATTGTTGCCAAAAGGACTTTCGATGTAGCAATAGAACAATCCCTCAGTTAAATTGACTTTTTCGGCGAAACGAATCTCAATATCGTCGCAGAAGATATTGTTCTCATCATAGATAGAGTTTTCAATCTTGTACTCAATTTGTCCCTTAGCATTATACTGAGGACGAATATCTGCTACAAAATTGCCATCTTGAGTCAGATAAATACGAGAAAGTCCTTTAATAGTGCCCGGCTCTACTTGGAAATAGCCGACTTGAGGAGATTCTACGATAAAGCTATAAGGAGTACCATTAAAGTCCTTAAAGCCAAGCTCGTAAGGTACTGCCAAATACTTCGGAACATCGACATTGTATTTAACAGAATTTTCGTCGTCATTATACGTTGGATTCTGAACCAATACTTCGACGATAAGAGAATACTTACCAACGGTATGGCTATTGGTAAATTGAGTGCGGAAAGAAGCTCCAATTTTTAGCCAAGAATATACGTCTGCAAAAGCGGAAAGCTGCTCGTCGGCCTCGGCCAGTTCTTCTGGAGTCATATATCCAGTAGGATATCTGGTAGCCTCTTCACGGTCCCAAGCATTCGGCATCGCCCGCATAAAACCTATATCTGAGTAGTTTGCTTGCTTTTCTTCAAAAGCTAAGACGCCCTTAGAAGATGCTGGGACTGCGCAAATTTGGAGTGGAGTGTGGTCAATGGTATACCACGCATCCAACCAGTTAGGACCTTTATCAATATAGATATTGGTCATTGCTTGTTGATCAGCGTAAGACAGGTTATTCTGATACGCGGATCTACCAAGGATGATTTTCTTTCCAGAGAAATCCCCTTGGGGAACAAGTACATAGACTTGTTCCCCTTTCTTATAGACTACCAGGGGATCTGTGGAGAAAGCAGAAAATACATTTCCTTGGTATGTCACTTTGTATTCGCCGATATCGACGTTCACAACAAGAGTAACTTCGGCATTGATAGTCAAATCCTTTTTAGTGGAATTGATATTAGCCTAAGAAATCTGGCTAATCGCGTCGAAAAAAGCTTCAACATTGATTGACATAACATTCTCCTTTCATTCTTATTTCTTGTTTGCCTTGCCGACATATTGTACGGCTTGGTTCACGAGATTATTGAAGGCCTCTTCGATCTCGGATGCGACAGAGACATTCGGGAAGGTGGCTTCAATCTTAACGTCCTGTGCAACTGGGGTTGTGGTTGCTTCAGGTCGAGCTTGCATCCACAGAGAGGCTTCAGAAGACTTTTGAGTCTGTCTTAATAGATCAGTATACTGTCTAATATCCAACTGATATTTTACTTGCTGTTGAGCCAATCTGACAGCCTCCAAGATATTTTTAGTATCCTCAGGATTAAGGACATATTCTGGATCGCCATCTTCTGCCAGCTGATAGAAGCCAGGCTTATCAACTAAACCACCGTCTGCTCTTTGACCAGTTGCTAAAACAGTATTCCAATCATTCAGAGTTTTATTAGAAGTGCCTTCTCCATAATTATACTTATTGTTGTTAATATATTCAGCGCCCTCTTTAAATCCATCAACGATAATTTGTTTAGCTTCTTCATAATTTGCACCAGAATAAATTCCGCGGTCGTTACCGGCATTGATACGTTCAAGGACGTCGGTCTTATGATAAGTATCCAACCAAGTGTCCATATCGTCTTCGCCGCCCGCAGCTTTATAAGCCGCAAAGTCGGTATGCAAATAATCAGTATAGTCTGTGTTCTTATCATATCCTGTAACGGAAGCCTCTTCAAGCTGAGCGGCTCTTAACTGCTGCAATTTCTGAATCATCGCGTCAACCGCAGCCATAGCCGCATTCATATCGCTGACAAAACCGGATCTCCAAGAAGAAATATTCCGATTCATCTCGGACAGGTCTGACTTCGCCTGATTCTTCAAATTAGTAATATTTTGAGATAGTTTATTATTCTCACCGATCATTTCCGTGGTTTCGTCCTCAATAGTCCTGGTCAAATTATTGTAATCAATACCTACGCTATCACAGACGTCTGCAACTATATCTGAATAGTGCTTAGTGTTCTGTTCAAGCTGGGCATGATAATTCTTGTGTTCGGCAGTATAATTTGCTTGAGCTAACTCCATAGAGTCATAATTAGTGATTACGCCAAGAGTAGTATCAGCAAAGTTTGCTCCTAATAAATCATTATATTTAATAATCTCTCCAGAATAAAGCTGGGTTTTTTGCAGATAATATTCCTGCATAGAGTCGACTTCCGCTCTATACTTTTCATTTGCTGCGTAACGCGCCCAATCAATAGTCTCTTGGAATTCGAAGAATTCTTGCTGGGCCTGCATCCACAACTGCTCGGACTCATCGCGAGCCTCATGTAGTAGCTTGTCATAGTTGTACTGGGCGTCAGCAAGATTTTGAGCGGCATCCTCAGTCTGGGCTCCGTCAGAGCTGTAAACATAGTTCCAGTTACCAGAAGCATCTCGAGCCAAACGCATAGTGTTCTTAGCATTTTTTGCTTCTTCATATGCGTCTTGCGCTTGCTGGATTGCGAACTTGGCGTTAAGCAAGTCAATATCCTTCTGTGTGACGTCAACGCCCTCCTGATTCAGGGCATTCGTTTCAGCAATCAGAGCATTATACTCTGCCAGCCGCGCAGGATCTGTAATATCCTCCATCTGGTCATCAATTTCACCTAACAGCTTATTCAACTGATAGGTTTTATCATAGTCTTCCAAGAAGAAAGAGTCTAAATCCTTTTGCTTGTCATACATATCGGTCATTGAGCTAAACTCAGCAAAATCGCCGCCGAGGTTTTCGATAACCTCGTACTTAATGCTTTCAGCCATTTGCTCGATAGCTTCAGAAGCTGCATCTGCCAGGTCCTGAATAGAACCAGTAAAAGTAGATTGAGCATCGTTCAACGCATCTTCGGCTTCGGAAACAGTGTTCTGTAACTGTTCATGAATAAATGCCTCAGCATCTGTCCAACCAGAAGGGTCTTCGCCGTAGTCATCATAGAATGCCTGAAGCTGACCTCGGCTCTCTTCCGCAGCTTGCTCAGCCACCTCAAGCTGAGCCTTAGCTCTCAAGACCTCTGTCTTAGCATTAGACATAGAAGCATCCATCAGATTCTTGGTAGCTTCTCGACCACTTGCGGTATATTTTTGGCCAGAGAATTCGAGCAAGTCGCCATACATCTCCAGAAGATCATTCTGATTAGAAATCTGGTCAGCGATCTTATCAAACTCATCCATATACATATTGAGAATCTCAACATATTGGCCAAGCATTTCTTCGGCAATATCATACATGGAATCAAGCTGATCAATCATGGAAGAGACGTTATCTTCCAGCTGAGAAATAACTTCTTCTGGCAAGGCGCCGTTTCCCTGAAGATATTTGTTCCAAGCTTCTTCTCCGAATTGATTCTTGAACCAAGTGCCGTCAGTTTTAGATGGGTCAATATTGTCTAAGATTTCATACATACGATTGGAGTTATCAATCATAGAATAAAGCGAATCGGCAGAGGATGCAAGGTTATCTTTCAAACCGTTCCAAGCCTTACCCGTCTTAATACCCATGCTGCCCCATTTATCCAGAATGAAGTCCATCCACTCAATATCGGTTTCACTAATAGAAATTTGCAACTCCATCTTAACAGAAGCCATTTCCACTTTATTTGTCATCCACTCACGAATGTTCTCAACTTGTTCATTGATGCGCTCACGAAGCAGATCCTCTGTTTCCAGAAATTGGTCGAGTTTTTCAATCTCTTTCTGAATCTGTTCCTTTGTTGCTTCATAAGTGGTTTTCGCCGCATCAAGTGCAGCTTTAGCGGTATCTGAAGTGGACTTCGCGTTATTATATTTGGTAACCGCGGCATTGTATTCATCAGCAGCTACCTTAGCCATTGCTTCCCAATGCTTACGAATCGCTTCCGGATTTGTAAGATTACCGAAAGAATCGAATTGGGCAATCGCTTTTACGCCGGCATCCGCAATCAGATCTGCTTTATCCTCAGAGAGGTAATCCTGAGTCTCTTTAATGAGTGCTTTTTGTTTCTCGGCGAATTTTTGCATTTCTCTTTCGTATTGAGCAAGAGCACGCAGCTTCGCCGCTCCATAAGCATCATCAGCGGCAGAAGACCAATCTTCCATAACGGAGGTGATACGTTCAATTTGTTCTGTTAAATCTTCATAACGTTCATGGAATTTCTCAATATCATCTTCATCTACAAGATCTTCTGGGGAAAAGTTTCCTCCTCCTCCGCCACTTGGATCCTTCTTGCCGCTACCTCCACCTTCATCGTCGTCTAAAATCGCATCCGGATCTCCTGCTGTAGGGGTATCCAATGTCGGTAAGGTTCCTCCCAATCCGCTTATAGGAGTATAAGCCGGAATATCTGAACTACCGAGATTTGCTCCAGCAGCATTATTCATTATCGTACCCAAAGCACCGGAGGCGGTAGCTTCCAACTCTAAATATGGCTTAGGCAAATTAAAAGAAAAATCTTTGCCTAAGATATTGAACTTTACTGGGAAAGTACCTTTAATACCAACCTCTTTAACCCCAATCTTTACTCCAAACTTCGCAGCCTCTTCTTCGCCCTGCTTCATAATACCCAAAGTCTCATTCATACCTTGGTTGGCAGCATCAGTACCTGTTTGAATAATTGCAGCTGTGGCCGCTGAGTGGATAGTATTGATTTGTTCTTGATCTAAGGCAAAAGCCTGACCGGTAGCGTTTAAAGCTTGTTCAAAAGAGGCCCCTGTTGTGAGCATACTTTGAGCAACTTGTGCGACAATAGCTTGCTCATCAGCCGTAAGCCCTTGAACCTTTGCGATTTTTTGAGAAGCAGACGCAATCATTGAAGTTAACTGAGCCTGAGTTTCAGCATCCAATGATCTGAAATTTTCAGAAATCCTGGATGTCATTTCATCCATCCAAGTATAATCAACTTCAATATCTGGATTCAATTCTAAGGTTTCTGCGTCAAAAACCTCAGCAAGTTTATCGTGATATTCAGAAGCAATCCCTAAGATATTTTCACTAATTTCAGAAGATTTAATTGCTTTGTCTAAAGTTTTAGACGCTTTTGTAGTATTATTTAATTCTTTTACTAAATCTTTTTGCTCGTCAGACATATCTTTAGTAACTTGAATCATCCCATCGGCATCGGTTGTTAAATCACTAATTGCAATACCCGTATCTTCCAGCTGTTTTGTTAAATTAGAGGTTTTTACTTTATTCAATTCAAAAGCTGTTTCTTTTAATATATTTAATTGACCGGCATAGTCTCCGCCGTCCATCTCTCCAGCCTGATAAGCGGCTTTTGTATCTTCAAAGAAGTCGACTAAACTTTCGGATACCTGCGCCAACATAGGAGAAATTTCACGTAACTGATCAACATTTAATGTGGAAGAAATATCTCCGATTTGTTTTAACTGTCCAATTAAGCCACCTTCTCCGCCATCTGCGGTTCCAGAGAAGAATTCTTCTTTGCTAATATCTGCGTTGTAAAATTTTTCAGTAAGATCCGCGATAGTCCCTGCTGCTTGTTCAATGGATCCGTTGGATAGCCATTCCGGCATCGCAGACAAATCTGCGGCGGCGTATGCTAAATCCTCAAAAGGTAATGAAAAATCAGTCTGACGACTTAAAAGTCCATCTAAGGCTTCTTTTTCGTCACGGATTGATTGGTTATAAGCTTCGATCGCTTCAGTTGATAAAGCGTAACCTTCAGCAGTCTCAACGATAAAACGCTTATATTCAGGACCCAATGCCAATAATTCACCAACAGTATCATAAGATAAAGGGCCTTCCTGATATTCGTCAATCGCATCTTTAAGGTTTGCTTGGGTTTCATTAGCAGAGGCCAATTGATCCTCATAATTAACTTTTACTGTTAATTCAACCTCTTTTAAAGCCTCTAACTTATCCTCTAAATCGTCGATAGAAGCAATATTATCGTAATTTATATGGACTAATAGATCAACCTCTTCCGAGTTCAAATTACTCATAAAATCATTGATGCCGTTTTCCAGATCACTTAATTTTTGAGCCTCTTCGTTAATAGTCTCTTCAATTCCATCGTAATATTCTTTAATAATTTTTTTCGCTTCTTCTTCTCTCGCACCTCTCTTAAAATCCTTCATTAACATGGATTCGAAATCCTGTCCCGTGGCCTCTTTTATGCGATCTAATTGAACTTCAGAAGTTTGGGAAAGACCATTTCCCCATTGCCCAATATCTACCGCACCAGGATCAAAATTTCTTTGTTCTTCTAAGTGGTCTCGAGCAGCGGCTACTTCGGTCTGATTAGAGTAAGCTAGCCCAGCATTTGAGGCTATTGCCTCTCGGATAGTGGTTGCCTTTTCAGCCATTACCATCACTCGGTTAAGAGCTTCATCAGAAGACATCAAAGTATTGATTAAGCTCATTACTTCAGTTTCAGTCATACCCGCCGCCAAACCTGTTTCTTTGATAGAATTGGCTACAGCGCCCATCGCATTCACGGCGGAAGAGAAATCCATTCCCTCAACAGCTGCGCTCAAATCCGTAATAGTGCCTTCATACATTGAAGAAACCGCCGCAGAAGTTGTATCAACAGATTGTTGCAATGAATCATATGCCGATTGCAATTCTCCAATAGTCTTTGTCAAAGACTTATAAGCCGCATTTGAAGATAATTGATCAGCTGTCATTGATTTTTCAAGATCGGTCTTTGCTTGGACCAGCTCTTCAAATTGCTCTCTAAATTTAGCTGGATCTGAAAAATCCATTTGAATCTTACCGCCAGCTTCAATTACCTCATATTTATCAATAATATCTTGCAAAGTGTCTGAGAATTCAAGGTATCCTTCTGCATCAATAGAGTCCATTTCTAAAGTTCGAGAACCAGATAGATCATACCATTTTGCCATTTCTGCTTTAGCAGCGCCTAACTGGGCTTTCATCGCTCCCATTTGAGAAGCAATCATATCTTTTTGTTGCTGCTCTTGGATCTTCTCCGCCTCTTTATAATAGTCGGTTAAATCTCCGGTAGCCAATCCCTGTTGCATTAAGGCATTTAATTTTTCTTGTTCTCCACCAGCCTTGACTAATGATAAAGTCAATTGAGACAAAGAATCTGCTAAAGCCTCATATTCTTCTTGAGCGTCTTCTCCTGTATTTACAGCCTTCTTATATGCAGCTTCGTTTTCCTCAACAGCTGAGGTATTTGCTTTTATTTCTTCAGTTAATTCTCTTTGTTTCTGAGCAGTCTCAGCGGTGGCTTCAGCGGTCGCCTTTGCAGCCTCTCGATTTGCTTTCAAGATAGAATTCCAAATAGCAAATACTGCGATAACTGCTGCAACTGCGGCTGCGATAACTAAGAAAATTGGATTTGTCAACCAAGTAGCAGTATTAGCCGCAACAGCTGCGGTATTGCCCTCAACAGCAGTTGTCAAACCAGCCTCTGTAAGAGTCTGTTGCAATGCGGCTTGCGCACCGACCTGTCTGTTCTTGGTAAGTAGTTTGGTCGTTAAAGCCTGCTTAGTTTCCGCATCAACGTTCAAAGCAGCAATTGCTGCTTTTGCTTGGTCGATAGTGATGCCTGCCGTATTAGCAATATTAACCGCTTTTTGAATCGCTACCAACTGCTTATAGGTAGCTATCAAAGGCTTAACCGTACCAAACAAAGACCCGATAGTGGTGCCCAACATTAAAGAAGAAGTTAAGAACTCGGTCATTGTAAAATCGCCTTCGGCAAGCATGGTAGTAAAGTTTTCAAAAGAGGTTAAGAAGCCCACCAAAGAACCGGCAGCGTTAGATAGAGATTGTCCCAAGTCCATTACTTGAACTTGAGTGTTTGCTAAGAAACCATCGGCCTGAGTAGAAATATCTCTTAATTCGGTTGCTTGGCCTTGTAAGCTACTAATTTGTCGAGTTGCTTCCTGCACCATAGCAGTAGTCTGTTGCGCTCCTTCAGCATTATCAAACAAAGAAGTTGTGCCAGGTGTATCTGCCACTTGCTGACTATAAGTTTCAACTGCAGAAGCCATATCCTCCAAGGCTTGGGTGGTTGCGGTACCGCCTTTAGCGGCATCTTTAGAGATTTTAGATAGAGCTTTACCAAACTCTACTGCAAGTCTTCGAGAGTCTGCATCCATAGACTTGGCAGCTTTGCCTACTTCGGCGGCCATCAATTTAATGTGAGCAGCTGTCTCTTGTGCGCCTTTTGTATCCACATCACCCTTATTTGCCAAAACACTTTTGCGAGTAGCTTCTACGGCTTTCAGCATATTGCCTTGCATAGAGTTCTGTGTACTGTTGGTTTGAGGAGCTCTAGCTTTGTTTAGTTCCTGTTGAGTTTGTAATTGGCGTTTCAACTGATTGACTGTATCAACCGTAACATTATACTCTTTTTGTTTTGCGGCTAAGGCTTCGGCATAGCTGCTCGCCATCTGCTGTTCAGCCATATTACCCTTGGCTTGAACCTCTTGCAATCTAATTTGTAAAGAAGTCAGCTCTCGAGCCATCTGAACCTTAGCAGAAAGTGCGGAGTTATCCACAGAGCCGGTCGCCATCGGAGCTGCTGGGGTTGAAACCTGCAAAGTACCTTTAGAGGTAATCTTTGCTTGCGCAGAGGCGACATTTTCAATCTTTTTCGCCATCTGATCATACTGCTCGTTAGCGTGCTCAATACGTCCTTCAACAGAAAGATTTGCTTTAAACTCCTTAGCAGAAATCACCATATTGCGGAAAGTTGGTACCATTTTGGTAATCATTACCGCACTAAGGTACTTCAAAATACCTTCAAGGCCGCCTAATCCTTCAGTAATTCCGCCGACAATATTGCCAACATCTTCGAGAACCTCGTAGAACTTAATAATAGCGTCTTCATTGAAGACCTCGCCCATAGTATGGGCCCAAGCCTCTTCTGCGCGAGCTTGAGCTGCCTCGGCAGATTGCTGATAAACATCGTATTGTCTATCTAATGTCTCAGAGCCTTGCTCACTATTGGCAGAAGACAGATTCTTTTGATATTTATCAAAGTTATTCATTAGCGCCAAGAATTGGCCGTATTGACGAGTACCGCCAACAATTTCTGCGATAGCAATCTGTTGCTTTTGAGTATAAGTATCCCAAGAATTGCCAACCTCTTGGATGATTTGATCTAATGGAATCAATTCGCCAGATAGATCCATAATACTAATACCCATCTCATCCAACTGTTCAGCAATGCGGCCAAGTTCAACCGCTCCCTCTTCGCCCGCAGATTTCAGGTTATAGAAACGAGAAAAAATGGTCTTATATGCGTTACCAACAACGGACGCAGATTGAAGAGTAGTTTCACCAACAGTTGCGATAATCGCAGAAAGTGACTCATATGATACACCCATCTGAGAAGCCGCGGATGCAGAGATCTGCATAGCTTCAGCGATGTAAGCGAAGTCAACAGCGGTTTCGGCACCGAGTCGAGCACCGATAGAGGCCGCATTTTCAAGCCGCTCACCTTGCATTTGGTAAGTATTCCAAACAGCGGTCAACTCTTCAGACATTGCGGTAACAGACTCTCCAGCTGCCTTAGCTGCTTTAATAGTAGTTTCCGTACGAGCAGCAACCTCGTCGTCGGCAAGACCCTGTTGATAGAAGATTAAGGATGCTTCACCGTATTCTTTGGCCGCGATGCCCAATTTGTGAGCGCCCTCAACAATCTTTTCGAAAGTTGTATCTAATGAAGAACCAGTTTTCTCAGATACGATTGCAATATCATTTAATACTGCATTCATGTCTTTAGACCACTGAATACCGCTATCAAATACCTTTTGAGTAAATTGGAGGGCTTCTTGTGCGATAGTAAACTTCGCGCTTTGTTTCAGAACGCGTCCCATCTCTGCGATTTTCGCATTCATAGAAAGGATGGTTCTGTCGGCAGTTGTAAAGGCTTCAACAAAAGCGTTTACAGAAGCGTGCATGCCAGAAGATTGCAGGTCTTTAACCAACTGAGCCGCAGAAGTACCCGCCTTTTGTAAGGCGGTATTCATTGCCACAAAGGAAAGACCCTTATCGGTAGTTGCTTGCTGCAATACAGACTTCAGTGTTGATGCCGCGGCAACGCCTTTTTGGATTTCGTCTCCTAATTCGCCCCTGTTGCGCAATTCAAAAGCGCGATTGATATCAGAGTTCAGAGCAGCAATCTGCTGCTAAAGACCACTGGTATCGGCACGAAATCCAATATCATAGATTATTTGTGCCATTGCGTAACCTCCCCTTTATCATTATTTCTTGGGAGCCACTAAATCCAGCATACGATAAACTTGATCGAACTGCTCCTTGTCTCCCAGAATATCCAGAGATTTCTGCAAACTTGCAGAGGTGTTCTCGCCGTTAATCTGAATCATTTCCATTAGGCCAGCGGCGGAGTTGCGATATGCAATCAGAGACTGCAAAGTTTTGGTCAGGGTTTCACGGTAAAAGTTGAGCTGTTCAGCAGAGATTTCAGCGCATGCCTTGGAAACCAGGTCATGGGCTTTAACCATGTCGTACATTTCATACAGCTGGCCCTGAGTAAAACCGGCCATATCCAGCTCATCGAGGTCGAGATTGGTGTAATACTTCAACACCGCCATGTCCTCAATAATCTGATGAATTGGCTCAGAGATGAAACCGCGATCGTCCATAATCATATTGATGCTCCACTGAATCATTTCCAGCACGGTTTCATAAGGAAGGAAAGTTGTAACGGTCAGAGAGCCCTCACCGATAGCGATAACTTTCTCCTCAGGCTTTGGCATAATACCAAAAGAAGTGAATTTTACTTTGTCCATTGTTGGACCTCCTTTTTCTATAATTAAATAGTATCTAAAAGTTCCTTACTATAAGCAACGGCAATTTTACCGAAGCCCATACTAATTCCCTTCTGATCTAACCAAGATATGACAGCTTTATCGCGATCCGAAAGTTTTAATCCTTGAGCTTGTAAATATTTGAACCGCAATTTATGTTCTTCAGTATAAGGCTGTCCTTGACCTTTTAATGCGCCTTGTAAACGCACTAATGAGCCGGCATCATATTGAATATTTTTTGCTACGGCTTCTACAACTTTACTCATCGGATACCATTTGCCATTATAAACAAGAAAGTCTGCGGTGTCGGCTCCTGAACCGCTGATTAGATCGGCAATATTGTGACCAACGATTCGCATTTGGATTTCTTTTTCAACTTGTTTACCATAATACAAATAGCGGTACAAACCCCAACGATTTTTTTCGCAAAGACGGTTAACGGTTTCTACCAGTAAAGAGTTCCAGCTACCGGTAAAAGCCTTGATATATTTGGCGTTCGGCATAAAAGAGCTTTTCAAGGAAACGTTAACATTAAATGTTGCACCGTCTTCTTGAAGAATCAAAGAGGCATCCACTAATGGGTTTGTAGAGGCTTTCGTTTTGATTTTTGGAAATTTTTCCAGTTGTTGTACTGAAGCTCCACGAACACCATATTGACCTTTCTTCTGGTTAACAGAAGCCTCAATCACTTTCTTGATATGCTTATCTGAAAAGGCCTTCTTAAATTGCTCGCCATGCTGATTCATTGTTTGTGCCCAAATATCCTCCATAATGAAACCCATTTGAGTCATCATAATATTGCGAATCTTATAGGGGTTGAACGAAGTCAGTGATTCGCCCAGCCGATTGATCAAAGTGTTAAGATGCGCCTGATTGACTAAAGCGCCTTGCTGATCTTGCCCCCATTTACTGAGGTGTTCGAGATCGGCAATTGCTTGAGAAACAAGTTTATCATATTTTGGCGCTTTCTTGCCGCCGTTTGCCATTGACCAGCGAAGTTCAGAATCAATTTCCGCGAACATTTGTTTTAAGTCTACTCCTTCAAAAATTTGAGGAATATCTTGAAATTGAGCATAATTAAAACCAGCAATATTATTATATCCCTGATATTTCTGGACTTCCAATTCGGCAAGAAAAGCCGTTTTAAAGGCTTGATAGTTTGCATACTCATAAGGCGCAATTTCTGTTCTTGGCAGTATCGCCATAATTATCCTCCTCTCTATCCTCAGATTTTCGTAACTATAATAATAGGCTTTTATATTATCAAAAATAAAAAATTTTCAAAAATTCTGCGGCGATTTGCGAGAAAAAAAATTATATGCTATAATAATTATAGAAAATGGAAAAGGAGTGTTCTTATGAGAGAAAAGAGGCCTTTAAGCGAGAAATTCACCATCTGGTGCGTCACTCTGGCGCTAATCACCTTAACAATTTTCGGCTTAGTAGTTGGCGGCCACAAATTTATGATATATGTCGCCGGCGCCATTTTCCTTATCATATGTTTTGTAGCCCTGATTAACCTCTACTATCTGGTAGCCCAGCTCATTGTGGAAGGTGTAAAACGGTTAGGAATTATGTTTGAGGACTGGGGCAG
>NFZD01006662.1_pt1 | contig 12868 bp, 17 predicted proteins | sample 1095381 | NCBI WGS metagenome assembly NFZD01 (sample SAMN03609891, study PRJNA323583) | gut metagenome | isolation source: feces | host: Rattus norvegicus | place: Denmark: Riget | collected 2013 | reverse complement strand
GTGACGATCAAAATCAAAACGCGATCGCCACGACCGGATGGGTAAAAGATGAAATTGAGACTACGCTTGAAATGTCAGATAGTTTCAGCAGTGCTGGTGGTGTGATCACTGGTGATGTTACAATGGAACGTGATTTGGTCGTCGACGGTGAAGTATATGGTGGTACTGGTATTTTCGTTGGCCAAACGGTTGTTACAGACGGACCAAGTTCGGTAGCTTTACCAATTGAAAAGGGAGTTGGACCTAATCCAGGACGAAATTTTGAATCAAATGGTTTCTTGGTTATTGATAATTCGTACGAAGCAATGGTTAAGAATTCCGGCGCTCGTTTTTGGTGTACAATTGATAACCAAGGATATAGTACTGCAGAAGTATCAGCAATTAATTGGAAAGAAACGACTAAAGACGAATTAGCATTAAAAGCTACTATATCTGTGACAATTAATAAAGATGGTTCGATGATATCAACATATGCTCCTACTCCACCAGCTGATGATGATGGAGATCAAATCGTAACGACAAAATGGGCTCGAGCAAATACAACGACGTTAATCGAAAACAAGCTTGAACATATCTTTGATATGGGTACACTTTAAAACAAAAGCCTCATAATATGAGGCTTTTTTCATATGAACTTTACAGGGCATACCTCGCTGATATCTTCATCAGCAATTAGGAATTCCATTTTAAAATATTTTCTTGTTTTGTTGACTGATTGCAACGTTTCAATTTTCGGCAATACAACGTTTAAAACACGTTTATAGACGTTTGGTCGATCGTGATATACAATTGGACACGGACTATCATATAACGTGTTTAAATCGTCTAATTGACGGTATAAATCCAAATTAAAATACTTGTTGAGATAGTAACTGTATACAATATTGCAGAAAATATATTTTGCGGGGTATATCAGTTCACTTCCATTTTCAAAGAAGTCAAGTACTTGTTGTACAAGTTGATCGTCAGTCTGGTTTTCGATTATCGTATATTTTAGATTGACGTCATCAAACAATCCTCGATACAATCGATACGCAAGTTGACGTCGCTGTAACCAATCTAAACCTGCCAACATGCTAACTCACACGGCAAAAATCGACCATTACGAATCTTAATATATTGCCACATGTCCCATGCGTACGTTGCAATATCAGCATTTGTAACCCCAACGATGTTTTTATATTGACTTTTGCTCCACAGATAAACATAATGTATTGTAGCCATTGTTAAATTGCCAGTATACACTACTTGATTTTCGTTTTTAGCATCGATAAGACTTCGAATGTTAACCGATCCATAATACGTACGGCCATGTTCGTCAAATATCGAAATTACTGCTGATTGTAAATCCCCATGCACAATTTTATACGTAGATTCATTATCTTTGAATAATACAGTTGATAAAAGGTTAATCATCTTGACAATATGCATGCAATAAATTGCATTGCCAGCGTTTAGAACAACGTTATTATATCCAAAACAATTCAAACCAATTTGTCCTAAATTACACAACCACTGGCGACTATTAGTGTCAAACCAAGCATGTACTTTAACAATGTTGCTATGATAATAATTTGCTGTAAATTTTAAACTATATTTGTCAATTTTGACGTCATCATAAGAGACAAAATCGTTATCGACATCTTCACCTTGTTCGTTTTGCGTTAAAAAGTCGAACAAGTATACTCTTAAATCGCTATTAACTTCATTCATATACATTGTATCCATATTGTGCCCCATCTGATCGTACAATCTCAAAATCACAATTTCCATCTTCGATTAAATGTTGAAAATCTCGAAGGCAGTTGATAATTTGTTTATATTCCAATTGATCAAATTCAAAGAAATTCCAACCCATATTGACAACTTGGCCAAGATTATTAATCATGTCACGTTGATATACTTCAACCAAATAGTTCCCATCGTCCTTTTGACGAGTTCGAATAAACCAACCAAACAATCCTTCAACTGGTGTACGATCAGCTTTTTCAAAAGTGTCGATGAATGATTGGATGTTAAAATACTGAACAGAGAAATCTTGATTACCAATACTACGATGGAAATTCAAACGCAAAACCGGAAATGCAGGAACGTCGTTAAAATTTTGAGTGCTGATTGTAGCAGTGACGAAATTGTCATAAACAGTTTGGAATTTATTAAAACACTTCATTTGACAGTCCTTTATAATTGGTTATTACCGATATTATACATTAAAGTTTTTAAAAGTCAACGTTATTAAAAAAGCCTGGATATTCCAGGCTTTATATCAATTAGAAGTAATACAATTTAGGTCGACGAGTTAATCGATTCAAACTACACTTAAAAGTAATCACGTGTTGACGTACATTATAATTCGATTGTAAACTACACCACTTGTTTGTAGTTTTGTCAATGAAATGCATCGTACGTTGTTTACCAATTGCCCCCAAATCACAATTAAAACCAAAGTTTGTGCACATATCATAGAACTTGCGAAGCTTCTTACTTTCCACTTCATAAGCACTTTCTAATGTAAACGTTTTACCATCATCATGCACTTGATTGATAGTGTTCTTCTTATGAAGCTTCAAAACTTGTTCACGAATATCGTCTAAATCAACGATGGGGTAAACTTCCCACGTACACCATAAATTTGTATCGAAAGTAAGGTCGTAAATTTCGTAACATGCCTTTTTACAATAATGCAACTCGAAGTATAACAACCCTTCATTTGTCTTTACGCGCAAATTGATATTGTATGAAACACTCGAACCTTCATACTTGTCAATATCAATTTCATAATTAAAATCTTCGTTTGTTAAAAGCTTCTTCAATTGTTAACAAATTCGTTAAAACAAGTGTGATAACGCGTTTGATCACGATTAAGATGAGTATCACCGCGAAAAGTGATTGACCATTGTTGTGCACGAGGATATTCATCACTACAAATGCACAAACCATCATGATAAACTTTAAAACCACAACCCTTCGTTGCAGCACGCTTGATTAAGCGAATGACATTCTTCATGTGATTAACAATAAGCTTTTGTTCCATTTCGTAGTCCTTTTATTTGTTTGTTAAGATTATTATACATTAAAGTTTTTAAAAGTCAACGTCTTTTTATAAAAATAAAGGAGATTTAAATCTCCTTTAAATGTTCACTTTTCAGCTGGATAGAACATCGTCATGACAACTTGATTATTGTTGATATAAGCGTGCACATCAATATCATTTTCGAAATCATCGTGTGAGAATGTTACAACATAGTCACCAACATCCCCAATATATTTGACAATATGAATTGAATCCATAGATGTGAAACCGTGTTCGAACATATATGACTTGATCATTTGTTCAACTTGTGCAATATCTTCAAATTTGAAATCAAGAAGACTGCGACCCAATTCACAGTCCATATTAAACAGACGATCAAATTTAGTTATGTGAATAACCTTTTGGGTAGAAAATTACTAATGATACTGATGATTTCGTGTAGTTGATGTGAATGTGAGCATCAATATCAATTTCAAATCCTTCACGTGAAAATGTCATAACATATTCATCAATTTCCCCAATATAATCGACAAAACGAATTGAACCAGTAGCAGTGAATTTATAATCAGACATAAACGTTTTGATCATTTGTTCAACATGTACAATACTTTCAAAATTAAGATCACTAAGCTTTTTGTTTAATTCAATATTGACGTCAAGCAAATCTTCATATTGGTTCATTTGTTTAGTCCTTTTGTGTATTCTATTAGTATATGCGTACGTTATACGTTTCGTGATCACCTACTGTAAATGACCAATCTCGTTGTTCATCTGCAATCATATAGCCAGTATCAAATCGAATACCAAGAGCCTTTAATTGCTGTTCAATTTCAAATAACTTCTCTACCGGAACTTCGCGACAATTAAAACTAATAGTCACACGTTGAGGATTAGCTGTTTTAGTTTCGCTTGTATCATCAGCTACCAATCCATTGAAAGCTTGTTCTGCACAATTCATAATTGTTTCTCCTTTAATAATCTGTATTATACAACAACTACAGACAAAAGAAAACCTCTCTTGTTGAGGGGTCATATTAATATTAAAGTTTCAAAGCATAATACTTGTTGTTGGCTTTGAATACCATTGGCCATTCTCCAGGCCAATCACCCGTATTGAAAATACCAAAAAATGCGTCTAATGGGGTGTCAAATCCCTCATTTTTAAAATCGAACTTGCCCTTAGGTTTGCCAATTGGAACAATGACTGCTTCTTCGTCTTCATCTTCTTTGATATCGTCATAAACATTACCGCTAAACGTCAATTTTTGACCAGCAACTTCGAGGAACAAAGGCCAAATATCGTCATCTAACTTATGACGAAAATCAACGTCTTTATATGAGTCCAAGCAAGAAAACCACAGATGCTAAAGCATCTGTGGTAGTTCACTAGAATGAAGTTGTTTACGATTTAAGGATCAATTACCACATGAAATAAGAGATGGCGCGCCCGGTTGAACTCGAATCAACAACATCAGATTTAGAAGACCTGTTTTCTATCCAATTGAAATACGGGCGCACAAGAAATGGCGGAAAAGGAGAGATTCGAACTCTCGGAGCATTTGACTGCTCGACGGTTTAGTAGACCGCTGGTTTAAACCACTCACCCACCTTTCCAACTATTGATATTATATGTTATTAAGCTTATATTGTCAACAACATACAATGATAATTTGGAGATGGAAAAGAGGGGGAACTTCCCCACTCTTTTCGCAATTTTGCTTTTATTGTCGAGCTTAATGTTTCTTTTATTTTTGAAGTTACTACAATCAAAATTAAGTGAGTTTTCGGTCATGGGTTTGGGTATCCTCACTTGTGACAATTTAAAAAGCAATTTTCGAAATTGGTAGGATATCTTACATCTCCAAAGTACAAGCAATGGGATTTTAAATTTTAAACTACAATTTCGTTTTTAATGATAATAGTCGCGGGTTGGGCTATACTATTATTTCATTAAATCGGTTAACAAGAACGTATATCATTGTTCAAAAGTGATTAAAGAAAATTGCTGTACGTTCTTTAAAAATTTTTTGGTAGTATATTCTAGTATCGATCTAGAGACTTCACCGTATGAGAGTGACGTGTTTCCATTACACTAATGTACTACATCTGTTTGGTTGCGGGGGCAGGATTTGAACCTGCGATATCCAAGTTATGAGCATGGTGAGATAACCTGACTTCTCTACCCCGCTGTAATCATTACTATCATTATATCACATTTTAACACCAAAGTCAACAGATGATAATGATTCATTTTCAATTAAAATATACTCTAAAATTGAATGACAACTTTTTGATGCCTGGCTGTATGATCATAAAGTCTAGACATTTTTGACTAATAGAGTATATTTTAATTTAAAATTTTTGGTGCGGACAATAGGACTCGAACCTATACGCTTTAGGCATTGGTTTCTAAGACCAACGTGTCTACCATTCCACCATATCCGCATTTGTTAACCTATATTATACCTCAAATAATATACGTTGTCAACAATTATTCCCAACCAAAAGCTTTCTTGACCAAATCAATATCTTTTTGTTTTTGTGTACATGTATACTTGTAAAAGTACATGTACTGTTTTAAATCTGCAATATTATTGTTGACTTTTGTTGATTTGGCGGTGTAACCTTTAAAATCGATTGTGGATATCGCTTTTGTACTTCCCACCATCCATAACTAGTTTTTAACACAACCCAAATAGTCTTTTCGGTCATTCGAACTACAAATGCGTCTTGGAAATATGAAGAAGCAGTGATCACTGATTTTGTGATCACATAATCACCAACATTAATCGGTTGTTAGATTATATCTAACATAGCTATTATTCCCAATTAAACACGTGTTTGATTAAAGCAATATCATTCTTATAAACTTCCATCGTATTATATTGATCGATAAAAGCTTTTGCATTATTCTTCACTAGGTCGATATCACTTTGCTTAGGATTTTCGATTTTCACGATTGATTGATGATCTCGACACTCAATCTTTAATATGTTTTGATATGTAATCCCTAAAAATAAGTACACCTTGTACTTTGTCATCCTCAAAATGATTCCAGTTTGAAACATTTTTGAACCCTGACCAGGAGTCTTCGTAATCACAAAATCACCAACATTCAGTTCATTGCCTAAGAAATCTAACATCGTCTTATTCCTATCCCATTGCACATCGAACCATCTTCATGTCTTTTTTGTAACCTTCATATTTCATTTTATGAATAGTCCACACATCAAGATTATCTTTAAGTTCATTTGCTAAAGATTCCATATGGTCGATTTTCATCACAGTATGAAAAGGACGTCTGACAATGGTGAAAAAAACCATCGCCAAACAACGGCACTGCCATGTAAACTGATTTATCGGTCATCTTAACAACAAAACCAGGATGAAAAGGCGCTGTATTACTACTACATCCACTAGTATTTGTAACAGCAAAATCACCAAGTTTTAACGGTTGTTTAAAGAAATCTAACATTTGTAATCCTTGTATTGTTTTGTTTGTATAACTTTATTATACACAAATAAAAAGAAAAGACAACAGAGAGTGAAGTACCACGATGCTAAAGCATCTGTGGTTTTCTTGCTTGGATTTTATAAAAATCTCCTGTAAAATCAAGGTGGTAGGAGTGGGGAGACTCGAACTCCCAACAGGGTCTTATCTAGGCCGAGCTTTGGTCGGGTATAAGCCGACTTCTTTACCAATTAAGCTACACTCCTATATTATCACAGAAGCAAACTCACCAGCTGAAAGGACTACGAAATAGCCAGCAAATTTGCTTTTGTGGTTGCACTCCCCATGATAGCTAAACTGGGGAGTGCGATAAACAATTCAAGGAGGTGTTAATATGATCTCTGATCGATCTCAAATTGTTTATTTTAGTGTTGTGTAAAACTTAACCTCATATACAACGCACAAACAACATTGTATCTTGTTTAGCAGACAAGCTAATCTTACTTAATCACTCGATACTTTGTGATCTTTACTTCATAAGGTTCACATCGTACCCATTCGACATTGTCTTCAAATTCCCACGGACTTTCTTCTTGACATTCCGTTAGACCAACACTGTAATCACTAATGTACATTTCACCGGAATCTGTATCCTTGATCACGATATCGTGATATTCACTCCATCGGCCAGTTGAGGATACTTCATCATAAATCTTTTCGAACTTACGTACGTTACCGTCAATCATAACTTCAGCTGAATCGCAATCCAACAATTCCAAAGAATCATCACGCGTGAGAACAATTTTATCCATTTTTATTTGTCCTTATATTGTTTTGTTTGTTGATATTCATTATAGACCATTCTTAATTGAATGTCAACACTTATTGAGGTTGTGAAGTGAAAACTCGAACTTCTATCATCTTAGGATAGCAACGATAGAAAGTTACCTGTTGTACGCGTTCCCAAGATCGATCGTTAATTCCAACCACGAGCATTGCTCTGAAGTATTGATCAGTATTGATGTCACGTACAACGATCGATACGTGTTCTTCACGTTGTTCAATATCAGCGTTTTGTATCTGATCTGATACCAATTCGAGATCAAAATCACGTTGATCAATTTCAACTTGAACCTTATATTCATCAACAAATGTCAACGCGTCTTCAGAATTAAGAATAATAGGGTCTATTTTGTAGTCCCTTATTTTATTTGTTGATATTCATTGTATCGTATTTGGTACCAAATATCAACAACACTTTTGAAATTTGTTTGCAACTGAGCTAGGACTCGAACCTAGTCCCCTTGCATTCATTAGCAAGGTGTTAGCTCACCACCGAACTCCTCAATTGCTAATTTGTTGGAATCCGGTACTGGACTTGCACCAGCATAAAACGGAATTTGCAATTCCGCGCATAACTATTCTGCCAACCGGATATCATTTTCGCAAATAACCCCATTTTTGAGATCATTTGCGAAATTGCCTATTTCTAAGCAATTTCACTTTCAACGTTTAGGTGTAATAATGAACATTATTGTGTGTTGGTCATTAAAGTTATTATATCATATTTGAATCAAAAGATCAACCAACAACATCCAAATATTTGTCATCAGCAACCTTATATGCGATTCGTTGATCGTCATCTTCCAAACTTGCTAGGAATAATTGTGCACGAACAACGTCTTCAAACTTGAATTCAAGCCAACATTCATATTCATCAGAATATGAATGATATTGATCATTTGGATTCTTACCAACAGTGAACTTGATGAAATCCGGTAATTGATCAGTAACCGTAAACCCGTTAGTTTCGATCCAACTTGGTTCATCCGGTTCATCAAATTCATCACGTTCAGGATGAACCCAAACAGCATCGGTGCGAATTACTTGATTATCAAAATCGATAATTGCATTTTGTTCTGCCCACGATTTCGAATCTGCGATTTCTTTTGGATCAATATCGATCAAACCTTCGTTTCGATCACAGTAACCACGATCAAATAACTTTGATAAATCTGGATCGTATTCTTTTGTCTTTGATGTTAACGTACCACCGGTTGCAAACAAATACTTTAAGGCCTTAAATCGACCCGACTTGTCAGCATCTTTGTCCTTATTAGCTTGGTATGCATTGACGATATCAACTAAAATTTGCATCGTACTGGACGTGAAACCGCTCCAGTGATAATAACACGTTGCTTCGGTAACGCCACCAAACTTACAATCAACTACTAATCGTTGTCCCATTGTTTTTAATCCTTGTCAATAATTGACCTAATACATTTTGACCTACCCCATCACAAACTCCCCAAAAAGTATCGCCCCAATGGTTGTGTTCAATAATCGGTTCGTCAACTGCTCTTAACTTGCTTAATAGTATACCGTCTTTAAACTTAATTGTCAACAGTTTATACATCACTTTAACTTTGATTTCATCCCAGTCATCACGAATTCGAATTTGTTTACCGTGTCGTTTTGCCTGATAACCATCTAAGAATAAGAAGCTTTCAAAGTCATATCGATTTGTGGTTTTAAACGCCTGATAAGCGGCTTCTACGCACTTAAAATTGTAGTTAAGCACTTTGATATTAACAGGATACATATTGCTTAAAAAGTAGTATTTTTCTTTGAATAACACGATTTTCACCAACATGAAAAAAGGCCGAGGACATCCCCGGCCAAAACGTGGGGCTGATCAATGTTACGCTTGATCAGCCCCTTATGCACCTTGAGTCACAAACTCAAGCTCTAAGAAACATTCGTTTAACCCCCCACGATCCAAGGAGTACATTCGGGTACTTCCTAGCAAGATTAACTTCAGGAACCTTGCACCTAATCAGTATTCGTTGCCCGGCCTGCCCACGGTCACCGGGCCCCATTTAATATACAAATGATCAAGTTTGCATACTACTATGCTGTACAACATAGCCGTGTGTTTTCCAGTAGTACCTATCATTTCCCTAACTAGCTAGCCTCAGGAAATCTACTTTGCTACCGTTTGTGTTTTATTGTTATTGTTGATTATAGACGATTTAACAATCAAAGTCAACAATAATGTTTAAATTTGTTAACGCGTAACCGTCCCACGTTTGCGGATCTATTTCGTTAGACATACGATCCAGGAATGACCTGGCACACGTGAGTATAATCTCTTTGGCGGAAGCTGTAGGATTCGAACCTACGGAGCCAGGTTCACTGAACTCGACGGTTTTCAAGACCGCTTCCTTAATCCACTCGGACAAGCTTCCGTTTTAAATTTAATTTTAAGAAACCTTGATAATGCACAACTCACTAGAAGCAGTTTGTTAGATATTCTTAGAATATTCTATTAAACTAGTATACTATTGTACAAAATCTTAAGATTTCTTAAAATTAAATTTATGGAGCGGGTAGACAGAATCGAACTGACATCATATGCTTGGAAGGCATAGGTAATAACCATTATACGATACCCGCATTTTAAACAATACCAATGTTAAACCTTCTCGTTTTTGATCCGCTGAGATAATAGGGGTCGCAAGATCAAACACATCCAAAATTACGGCAAAGCAATTCAGATTACTCAGAACAATCATAGTCGACATATATTGCTCTTATAGTGCCGAGAAAGCTTAACAGTGGTCAGAATATTGAGATTTGAGCTCAAACCTACACGTCCCAAACGTGTTATGCTACCAGGTTACACCATATTCTGTTATTCATTTGTTGATATTCATTATAGATCAAATTCAAATGAAAGTCAACAGTTTGTTATTTAACTTTAATTTGGTTAACATTGTCGTTAACCAATATTGATATTATATATGAAAATGTTAAAAAGGTCAACACGTAAAGAAAGAAAGGATGTTTGCAGACATCCTTTCATAACAATTAACAAAATGGAGGTTTGTTAAATGCCTAGTGTATTTAAAACAAAAGATCTTTGTCAATTATTATTTGATGACGAAAAATATTCATCTCAATTATTATTCACATAACAACAATTCGACAACGCAAGGTATACAGAAAAAGTTTTATGATTTAAATGTAAAATTTGCGGAAAAATATTTTACAAATCTAAGAAACATATAGTTGGTTCATATAATGCTTGTGGATGTTTGGAATATAGCACTGAAACGTGTAACATTAAATGTTTAAACGTTTATAGGTATGGCGAAAAGCCTTTACACCTTATATGTGAATTTTGTGGTATACCAATACCAAAAGAAAGACAAGAAAAATACAGATTTTGTAGTGATAAGTGCAGAAGTGATTATTCGCGATCTTTTCAAACAGAAGAAACACGACGCGCTGTATCTGAAAAGCTTAAAACGGCCAGTGAAACACTTATTGCTATTAGACAAAAGAATGGATATTATGATAATTGCGACATGAAGAAGATATATCAACAACGAGCAATGTTTGAGTTTTCGCCGTATTAATATCCTCAATTAAAAGGTTACGATTTATTGTTAAAGTATGGCATATACCATCCAATTACAAATCCAGGAGGAGTGTCTAGAGATCACATGGTATCTAGAAATTACGGATGGGAACATGATATACCAATTGAAGTGATTAAACACCCCGCTAATTGTGAATTGACGATGCATCACGACAACGTCATTAAATCTGCTAATTGTTCGATTACAATTGAAGAATTATATGAACGAATAGAAAACTGGAAAGAATAAACAAATAGGAGGAAACCATCCTCCTATAACGGTCAACATTTATTCAAAATTCGTTGGCGGAGTGAACGGGGATCGAACCCGCGAAACCTCTGACTTGACAGGCCAGCGCTCTAACCAACTGAGCTACCACTCCTCAATAACACCGTTAAGCTTCTAAAGCGGTAAACTAGGCTTAAACAAGAGTTTTTCTCAAACACCGCATGTCACATATCACCTTTACTATCAATGACACATCAAGAATCTTTTCATAAGGACTACAAATTCGATTGTTAAACAAAGATTCAAAACATTAACAATCGATTTCAGAAAAAGTCCTGTAAAATCAAGGAGTTGTGGCTCCACAGGCAGGGATTGAACCTGCAACCTCGAAGATTAACAGTCTTGCGTTCTACCAATTGAACTACTGTGGAACAAAATCATCTGTTGTTGATATACATTATAGAGCAAATCTAAAACAAAGTCAACAGCAAATTTTAAATTATTTTGGAAGATCAAATCTTATTGTTAATCTGTTCTTCCGTCGTTGTTATAATTATACCCTAAAATCAACTCAAAGGCAACAATAACATCAAATCTCCTGTAAAATCAAGGAGTTATGGTGGGCGAAGAAAAGATTCGAACTTTCGTAGCTATATAGCGGTTGGTTTACAGCCAACTGGTTTTGACCACTCACCCATTCGCCCTTAAATTTCATTTACACTCGATTAAACTACCAGACAAATGCAAATGAAATTGAATTCAATTTGAAACACTACAAACTAGTTGAATTCATGGAGTTTTGAACCACCTTCCGTTCGCGACCGTTTTAGGTTCACCTACCAATAAATGTATTCTCGTCAAATTAGTTTACCATCCTAATCGACATAGCTAGTTTATCCACTAAGTTGAACAGCATATTGTACTAGCAAGGTATACACTGCACACCACGATATAATCGTGGATTTTGTTAGAGATATACTGGTCACAATTGACAGTTCGCCATTATGTGAACTACCACGATGCTAAAGCATCTGTGGCTTCGTGCTTCGTAGACAACCCTTGGATCGTCAGTCGAATTACTTCTTCTAATGATCTAGAGGGGTTCATCTCCGCACGCTTTTTAATATCGATCAAAAGTGCTTTGATCCTCTTTGGATCTTTATAACAACCGTCAATTTCCCCGTATCGTGGGGTAGGAATAACACACCTGTCCTCGAATCGTGAGGGGGTTCTGTCCCAATGACCAATACACGTTGTGAACTAGTATTATACGAGAACCTAGCTAATTCGACAAATGGAGGTTGCGTTAAAGACGACTATCGTTGAATAATCATGTTTAACTCGCCCAGCTTCACACAACTTTACCATCGTTGGAGTATGGGTGCATATTTGCATTATACCACATTTGATCGAAAATATGCAAACTTTCAAACGTGGTTAGTGATTTCAGCTAAAGTCGAAATCTGTTTGATTGTATTTGTTACTGGCGCTCCTACACTGAATCGAACAGAGAATTTCGGGTTACAAAGCCGATGGTATACCATTTACCTATAAGAGCATTTAATTTTGTTTAACTTGATTATACATTGTTTTTGATATCAAGTCAACAGTAATTTTAAGAACAACTATTTAGTATTATGTTCTTTGTTTATTATTATCATTATACATTAAAACAACTTTAAGGACAACGATAATTTATAAATAAAAAAGAGCAAAGGAACTGCAATTCCT
>NFZD01007791.1_pt1 | contig 12888 bp, 12 predicted proteins | sample 1095381 | NCBI WGS metagenome assembly NFZD01 (sample SAMN03609891, study PRJNA323583) | gut metagenome | isolation source: feces | host: Rattus norvegicus | place: Denmark: Riget | collected 2013 | reverse complement strand
AGAAATAATTCTGGTGTCTATTTCATAGATACAACAAATGAGTCATTGAAATATTATAGAAAATACTATCATAATTATGGTAAATCAATAGTAAATTTCTTTGTACCAAACACCCCAAAGACATTTGTGTTTGTTGAGAATTTCACTTACTTCGCTAAAGAGTTTCGTTATTGGTATATTGGAAAATACTTTATTAAAAAATTTGACAAATAAAAAGAAAATGAGTAAGACTAAGTATGTTTTGTTTTGCGTTAAGGAGATGGTGTTGAACTATATTGCTAGTTTAATGAATCCAAAAATCTTCTTTCAGTGTCTTTGGACAAATGTTGTAAGATCTTATCAGCATATTACATATTCATGGTATGACATGATGTGCTATAGAGATGTTGAGCATTTCTTGAGAGGAAAGACTGTCAACAAATGGCATGATATGGATAAGATATTGATGTTTGTGTTTGTTCCTTGGTTAGGTCCAGAAGTCATCAACAACATCCACATCCGTATACAAAGTCATCATCCAAAATATTGGAATGGTGAGACAATGATTGGAAAGGACATTAGTGACATAGATTGGTATCAAGCTGTGATAGATTGGGAGTGTGCCCGTTATACTAAACTAGACAAGCCATTGAATGCTTATGACACTATGCTTAAATATTACAATGATGATGAATCATATAAAGCTTGTGCTTTATCTGTAATGAAGGACCTAGATCTAATAAAGTATAATGGAAAAGACTATGAAGACACATACACTATGAGAGCTTTTGAGACATTGCACAACAAATGGTACTCATTTATTGTCACGCATATAAATAAGGCTGGATTTTGAATTCAGCCTTTTATTTTACTATATTAATATTAAATAATTTAGAATAAAATGATTATAGATAGAACTTGGGACAAGAAAAACAAGAGACTTGTAATATCTTATTTGGATAAGAATGGTAATAGGGCTTTTCATATAAAGTATATGCATCATATTCGAACTTATGAGTATGACAAGAATGGTGACAAGATGACATGGGACGGTAAGAAGTGTAGTGTTGTGTTTAAAGATGCTAACACTTATCAACCAAATGAATTTGACATATTAGAATATATATATGAGCTTCCAGATGACATCAAGTCTGAGATTATGGCTATGAGATTCCCACGTGTCTATTTTGCAGATATCGAGACTGAGATAACAGATGAATTTCCAGAGCCTGAGTTAGCAGAGCAAAGAATTCAGCTTATATCTCTTGTTGGTCCTGATCTCTCTTGTATGGTTCTTTCAATCAAGCAATTGACTGATGACCAGAAAGAAGATGTGAAGTCTAGATATCTAAAATATATTCAAGATAATGATTTCGCAAGAAATCTTGTGAATAAGAAAGGATGGACACCTAAGTTCTTCTATCAATATTTTGACTCAGAAGAAGCTATGCTTGAACATTGGTTCCAGAAGATAATGCCTAAGATAGGATGTTTAGCTGGATGGAATTTCTATCGATTTGACTGGTTGTATATCTTCAACAGATGTGTGAAGTTGTTTGGAAAGTACAAAACATTGAATCTGATTAAGCAAGGATCACCATTAGGTGAGATGTACTATATACAATGGCATGAGCTTAATGATCCAACAACACACAAAGTGCCTGCACCACAACATTGCATGATATGGGACTATATGGAGCTTGTGAAGAGCTATGAGTATAGTATGAGACCTTATGAGTCTTACTCATTAGATTGGGTTGGTGAGCATGGTGTGAAAGCAAACAAAGTCAAATATGAAGGAACAATGAAAGAGTGCTATGAGAGAGATTTTCCATTGTTCGTGTATTACAATGCTATTGACTCATGTTTGAATGCTTTGATTCATTATCGTTTCAAATGTATTGAGAGTCCTTGCTCAATGGGTGCCGTGACTGGAGTGCCTGCATTGAAGTCAATGGGACAGGTTGCATTGACAACAGCAAATCTCTATCGTAGATTCTATGAAGATGGGAAGCATGTTGTTTGGGACTATGATGCTATAGAGAGAACAAAGGTTGAGTATGAAGGTGCTTTCTGTGGATGTGTACCAGGAAGATGGGAGTACTCAGTATGTGATGATTTTGCATCGCTTTATCCATCTGTTGTGCGTACTTGCAACATTTCAATGGAGAACATTATGAAGAATTATGTTGGACCTGACTCATTTGGAAGATACACCGAGATACCATGGTCTGAAGAAGAGCTTGACAAGTTCAGAAAAGATCCAAACTATTTTGTGAGTCTCCAAGGAACTGTATATAAGAATGACAAGGAATATATGTTTGCAAAGATGCAACGTGAGCAAAAAGAGTTGAGAGACCAATACAAATATTTAGGATGGAAATTAAACGCGGAGCTTATGTCTGAAGTTGAAAGACTTATAAAAATACGAGAAGAGGAAAAACAAAAAATGGGAGCTTAGTTGCTCCCATTTCTTTTATATAATATCAAGTAATATTAAGCTTTAGTGTTCTCTTCTACCTCAATAGTGCTGTTGTCAATGACTTCTTCAACCAGATCTTCAATTGGTGGTTCTTCTACATTAAGCTCATCATCTTTGATCACTTCCCATACATTAGATTCTATTTCAATTGACTTGTAGCCTTCAGCAACAAAGCTTGTGAACGGCTCATTCTCTGCATTAGCAGCAGGATTGAATCCAATAAACTTACCACCAAACACTTCAATAAAGTCAGTAGCTTTCTTATCAGCTGTCAACAAACCATCTTTCACATTCAAACAATAGTTCTTACCATTCCAATCTGGAGTGGTGAAAGTGCCACCTTTGATAGTCACCTTACTACCATCCCCGTAAACATATACAACTGTTGAGTTTGTAGATGCATACTCACCACTCTCAATAGTAAGGTTAGAGTTCTTACCCATCATCCATATTGGATAGTTACCTGTGATCTTCATATCCTTAATAGTGATGTCACAAGATCCATTGACAACTAATGTGCCACCAGGAGTAATGCTCTCATCCACAAGAACATAAGTGTCTTCAATCGCACCATTATAGATAGTAGCATTAGTAGATGATGCTACACTAAGCATGTCACCATACAAAGTCTTTCCATTCTCATCTTTCTTAGGCTCTGTGTTTCCTGTGATAGTCTTCTTGTTGAGATCAAGACTTGTGGTAGTCTTCTTCATAATGATAGTCTTGGCATCAGGAAGCTGCAAGTCTTGTGAGAGCTTCACATCACCACCTTTTGCTAGAGCTGCGATAAATGTCTCAATAGCTTCATCTAATGGCTCATCATCACCAAGGTCATCAAGCTCAGCACCAAGCTCATCTTTGAATGAGTCCCATGCAGCACCATCAAAGACATGCCACTTCAGATGCTCATACATCTTCTGTCTGTTCTCATCTGTTATCTGATCGAGAAATTTCTCAACTACACTTTTGGTCCATCCTGTACCACGTGAAATCTTATCAATCAATTCCATATTTATATTTTTACGCGTAAATATTTATATAGTTAAAAATATCTTGAAATATTATATATAATTACTATTTTAAGTCAGAATTAAAATTATATATTGAGACATCTATTAAGAGAAAGTTCAAATTAAATAAGATAAATGACTAAATCAATAGAGCAAAAATATAGAGAGTTGTCAGAGCGAGAGCATGTCCTTCAACGAAGTGGTATGTATGTTGGCTCTGTCAAGAATGAGACATTCACCCAATTTGTGTTTGATGGAGAAGATCAGGTGATGAGACAACGGGAGATAGAGTATGTGCCTGCAATGCTCAAGCTTGTTGATGAGATTATCTCTAACTCTTGTGATGAGTATCGTCGTAAAGAGAATCTTGGTCTTAGCGAAGTTAAGGTCAATATTATCAACAATAAGATTATCTCGGTAACTGATAATGGAGGCATTCCAGTTGTTAAGCATAAAGATGCTGGTGTCATGCTTCCACGATTCATTTTTGGTCGTCTTCGGACATCATCAAACTATAATGATGATGAAGATAGAAGTGGTATTGGCACTAATGGTGTAGGATCTGCTTTGACCGCTATATTCTCTAAGACATTCACTGTTGACACGAGTGATGGAAAGAAGAGATGGTCTGGTATGTGGAAGAACAATATGGAGAATCTTGTTGATGAGCATATCTTAAAGTCTTCTAAGAAAGATCATGGAACTTGTGTCACATTTGAGTTAGACATGTCAAGATTTGAGTGTGATGGAATAACTGATGATTTTAAAGATGTAGTGTTGACAAGATGCATCAATGCTGCAGCAGCTAATCCTGGTCTTAAAGTCACATTTGAAGAAGACGGAAAATACACACAAGAATTCTTATATAAGGACTTTAAAGAGTATATAGATCTATATAGAGACTATGTGACTCTTAAAGATGTCATAGAAGTTAAAGATCAGTATAAGCATGTGTATGTATATCCAGATGGAAACATCAATGTTGGATTTGTTAATGGTGCTATATGTAGTAAGGGTACCCACATGAGGGCATTGCACTCTTATATAAACACTTCTGTTGTAGAGTTCTTGAAGAAGAAAGACAAGATAGATGTGCTTCCACGACAGGTTGATGGCAACTACTCTATGTTTTGCGATGTGACGGTGTCTAATCCATCTTTTGACTCACAGACAAAAGACACGCTTACAACACCAATAGAGAAGTTCTATAAAGATGAGAGTGTTAAGTTTGAAGTCCCACAGAAGTTCTTGGATCAAATCATTAAGTCTGACATCATAGAGAATGTTCGTGACTGGTATAAGAAGAAGTGTGAAGCGGAAGATCAAAAGACATTACGTAAGCTCAACAAAGATGCAAGCAAAGGCCTTAAGAGATCAGACAAGTACGTGACATGCTCTTCTAAGAAGAAGACAAACAGACAGTTGTGGATATATGAAGGTGACTCAGCAGCTCGAGGCCTTCGTATTGGGCGTGATCCCGAAACACAAGCAGGATATATTATGAGAGGTGTTCCGCCAAACTCATTAGACATGTCACCACTTCAGATAATGAAGAATGATGTCTTTAATGACATTATAACAATTCTTGGACTTAAGTTTGGAGAAGACTTTGATGTTGAGAGAGACTTGAAGTTTGACAAGATAGTGATAAGCACCGATGCTGATGTTGATGGTGACAAGATTGCGGCATTGTTGTTGCTTCTGTTCTCAAGATGGCCTAAGCTCTTAGAGAAAGGTATTGTCTGTCGTAGCATCACACCTATCATTATAGCTAAGAAAGGAAAAGATGTTAAGAAGTATTTCTCTATAGAAGAGTTTGACAAAGACATCAAGAAGCTCAAAGGATATATGGTCAAGTATGTCAAAGGACTGTCTGGCTTGTCAGCAGAAGAGACAAAGGAGTCGATGAGAAATCCTATATTCATGCACTTCAGGATGGATGACTTGTCTAAGTCTATGTTCAAGAAGTGGTTTGGAAAGAACAGTGATGACAGAAAAGAGATGATGGGAGATTTAGTGTAATTTTTATAAAAGAATAAATTGAATTAGATGAAAACATTAGTAGATTATATAAATGAGTCTTATGTGACAGAAGGAAAACTTAAGTTTGAGAATGAAGACTTAGTGATTTGTGATCCATGTTATTTTGTAGATGGAGATGATTGGGATAAGTCAAAATATGGAGAAGAGATGACAAATCTTGGATTCAAAGAAGGTGACTTTGCTGTTGTTGAGACAACTAATGGTGATGGTGAGTATACAGTGACTATCAATAAAGAGCCTGCTGTAAAATTAAAGTTTAAGTATGGAGTTGATGCAGGTGTTGTCGGTATCTTCAAGTTATCCGACATAAAGAATTATAAGAAGGATTTTGATGTTGTGACAAATGCAAGAAAGAATCTTTGTGTGCGGATAGAGAAATTCAGTGGTGTTGTGACTATTAAGCAAAATAAGACAAGTAATTCTATTGTGGGCAAAGGAAACAATTATAAGTTCTCGACAAGATTCTAATGTTTAAGCAGTAGAGGAATTTTGAATGGTGAAGAAAGTTGAAAATAATAAAGTAACAGTAAAGAAGAACATAAGCAAGTCGGTGACAGACTTTCTCAATACTGAATATCTGAACTATAGTCTGTCAACGGTAGCAGAGCGAGCTATTCCTTCTATATGTGATGGATTTAAGCCTGGTGCACGAAAGATAGTGCATGCTATGTTTGAAGGTGCATTGAAGAATGGATCAACACAAAAGCTCCTTGCTCTCATTGGTGACACGATGAAGATATCCCTTTATGCACATGGTGATGCTTCTCTTATAGGAACAGCTTGCACCTTAGCAAAGGGATTCTACAACAACTTCAACCCATTAGAGATTGAAGGTCAAGGTGGGTATTTGAGAAGTCCAGAAGCTGGTGCACCTAGATATCTATATATAAGAAAGTCTAAGTATGCTGACTTGATATACAAGACAGACTATGAGTTGTTGAAGTTTGTCAATGAAGAAGGTCAGAGTGTTGAGCCAGAGCATTACCTTCCTATAATACCTACAGTGCTATGCAACTTGACCATGGGTATTGCAAATGGCTATTCTTTCCACACTAATGCATGGCATCCTATAGATGTGATAGATGCTTGCATTGAAGTGTTGAAGTCAAAGAAAGAGACAAAGAGCTTCAGCACAATCATATATCCTTATCTTAGAGATATTCCAAGAGACAATTGGAAATATGAAGATGGACAATGGTATTGTTATGGTGAGTGGAAGATAAATCAAAGCAAAGACTTGCTTACTATAACTAATCTCCCATCTGACATGACTTATGTAGAGTTTGAGAAGCTGTTGAACAAGATGGTTGAGAAGCAAGAAATTAAAGACTATAAAGACTTGTCTGAAGATGGCAATGTTCATTATGAGATACAGTTCTTCAAAGGAAAGCTTGCTAAAGAAGTAAAGTCAGACAGATCTGGAAAGAGAATAGCAAACAAGTTCAAGCTCATAAAGAAGCTGACTGATGACTTACTTTGGCTTCTTGATGAGAATGGAAAGCTCAAGCTCTTCCACACTAAGTATGATGTTGTGAAGTATTTTGTCAACTGGCGTCTATCTATATATACTGAGAGAAAGAAGAGAACAGTTAAGATACTTGAGCAGAAGTTCAAAGACAACAGTGAGTTAGTGAAGTTCATTGAGCTTGTGTGCAAAGGAAAGCTTAAGATACGAAACAGGTCTAAGAAAGACATCAAGACAGACATGGACTCTTACAAGCTTCCCATGGCTCTTATCTCCACACCTATGTCAAGATGCACTATAGAAGAGCGAGATGAGTTGTTGAAGGAGAATAGAGAGATAGAAGCTAAGTTAGAGTACATAAAGAAGACACCAGAAAGTAAGATGTATCTAGATGATTTGACTGAGCTTCGCAAGCAGATATTGAAAGACTTTTCCTGATGGCGCCTCGCGCCGCCTAATAGCGGATTATGTCTTATCTGATAAAACTATTGAATAGAGAGAAAGGGCGTCCCAGGGACGCCCTTTCTTTGGTTTTAAGTTAATATGAAAATATTTTGAAATTTCTATAATATTGTCTATTATGGGAATATACATTGTCTACAACAATAAGAGGTCAAAGAAGTTCAACTCTATATATCTATATATGATGCATTGCATTAAATGATACAATACAGATGTTTGATGACTATACAATTATTAAACCTTATATTTGATAAATATTATGATGAAGAAAAATCCTTTGACAAATCTTACAGTTTAAGAATATTTTCTTGAAATTCATATAAAAAGTTCTATATTAATAGTGTCAAAATTAAATTATAATGATTATGGAAAGAACTATCAGTATTTACAAGAACAAGAAGAAGCTCTCAAACATTCACTTCAAGTCTGTTGAAGAAGCACTCAAATATCTGTTTTGGTATGTCAACGAGAGACCTTCATTCAATATTGGAAGTCGCTCACTAGTAACATTGAAGTATGAAGACAACGATGAGTGTGCTTTAGCTTTTAGCAGTGTTGCACACATCAAGCTTACTGAATATCATTATGGGAAGTATCACACATTTTAATTTTTACAACTATTATAGAGATTGTGGAGTATTATACAGAAATGCTAAAATCGGATATATTGTTGGTTGTGTCACAAATGACATTATAGCTGGATTTGCAGACAACACCGGATATATAAGAGAATTTGATGGTGAGAACATCAAAATGAGCAGTAAGTACAATTGTTGTGACCCTTATATTGTGTGTAGTATCGATAGTGTTGGAAATGAAATTAATTTATATTAAAGAATGAAATATTTATCACCTATTAGATGGACTGGAAGCAAAAGAACCCAGTCAGAGCGTATCATATCTAGATTTCCAGATAAGATAGAGAAGTATGTTGAGCCATTTGTTGGAGGAGGATCTGTGTTTATGCATCTTGTAACTGACTATCAAGATATGCTTGCTCCAAACTTCAAAGCTATCATTTGTGATACAAATAAGGATTTGATAGTGTTGTGGAAGCTTATAAAGAAGGATCCAAAGAAAGTGATTGATTTCTATAATAAGTATTGGAATGAGAGAAATACTATAAATGGAATTCCTTATTGCAATTGCATTTATGCCAAAAACAACAATGTCATAAATCATAGAAATGATCATTACTATAAGATAAGAGAGCAATACAATAAGCATTATCTGGAAGGAACAGAAGAAGGTGCATGCGAGCTAATGTGTCTGATGGCAACTTGCTTCAATAGTCTTGTACGATATGGTAAGAATGGATTCAACTCACCTTGCATGCCTGTTATTCCTGGAATGAATCCAAAAAGTAAGGAAGAGATTATCATGCATTGCCATGAAGTGCTCAACAAATATGATGTTGACATCAGATGCTGGTCTTATTTAGACTTAGATGAAGAAGATCTTAAAGATGCAGTTGTGTATTGTGATCCTCCTTATAAGATGTTCTTGAATGAGAAGTCTAAGTCAAGTGCTGGTGTCTATGATAGCGCTAACTTCAATTTGTCTGACTTCTCTCATTGGTGCAATGAAGATGTTGATTGTCGGATGTTGCTTATAAGTTTTGACAGCGGTGATATAGGATGGGAGTATTTTGCTTCAGACAAGTTTGAGAAAGTAGAGCATGACACCGGTGTGTCAAACTTCAGACGCCAACAGACAAAGATGAAGGATGAAAAAAAGAAAACAAAGAAGACATCAGAGTCATTATATATAAGAAAGTCTTGAAAATTTTCAATAAATTTCTATATTAGTAGTGTAACAAATAAAATAGAATAATTATGGGAATTATATTAGGACTTATTGGAATATTCTTTTTAGTTGTGGTTCTTTTTATTGGGATTGCAGTCATCAAGTTTTTCTTTGGTGGACTTGGATTCATGATTATGTACATCCTTAAGTTTGTTTTCTCTATATTGTTCTGGATTATTGCTGGTTTAGTTATAATTGCTTTAATACTTTAATAAAAAATATGATTAACACATTTAACAGTAACGACAAAGTTCTTCTTATTTATCATAAAGAAGACAATGATGGTGTCTTTTCTGCAGCTCTTATACATAAGTATCTTGTTGATAAGTTTCATATGTTAAACATCACACCTATGGGTGTCACTTATGCTGACTTGTCAGAGATATTTAAGAAAAAAGATTGGATTGACTCTTTTAAGGAGATTTATACTTGTGTTGTGATGACTGACATCAGCTTTAATGAGACATCAGCTATGAAGAAGCTTCGTGACACTTATGGTCAGAAGTTTGTTTGGATTGACCATCATGCTCCTATTATTAGTGCATCTGTAAAAGAAGGATTCAATGACATTCCTGGCATTCGTGAGACTTGCACATCAGCTATAGGTCTTGCTTACCAGTTCTTGTTTGACCCATTGAACATCAATTTTCATAATGGCAATATGCCATCATTGCTGATGTATCTTGCCGGATGGGACTCATGGAATCCTAACTATTATGATCTTGATAGAGAAGAGTGCATGAAAGTTAATCTTGCTGTCAATATGAATGTTGAGCTTGACTTGAACAAAGCATTGAGTATTGTCAACAAAATCATGTATGGTGATGCAAGCCAAAGTGACTATGATAGAAGTATTGTCAGTTACTATCTTATAAATGGTGAGATGATTCTCAACTATCAAAAGTCACAATGGAAGATGTTGGTTCAGGAGAATGCGGAATTTGGATGGACTGTAGGTGGAAGATCAGCGGTAGCATTGTTCTGTCAAGGACCAACAACATCACAGATGTTTGATTGTGTGAAAGATGAAGTTAAGTGTGCTATTGTCTTCAAGCATGACAAGTCGGGTGATTGGAGAGGAAGTGTGTACAACACTAAGAATGAGTATGATCATGAGTTCCATTGTGGAACATATCTTAAGTCAAAATACAAGAGAGCCGGTGGTCATGCAGGTGCTGCTGGATTCACATTGAGTCAATCTAAGTTTTTGAAGGTGTTAAAAGAAAAAACATTATGATTGGAATAGCATTTTCAATATTAGCATTATCAACGGTGTTGTGTGTTGTCTTATTGCCAAAAACTAAGTATAGTGATGTGACTGAATTGTTGGATAGTGATGAGAAGCATATATGGACTATCATGAGAAATAAGTATGATGTCTTCAATTGCATCAACTATTGTAAGGAGCATCATCTTGAAATAACAAATGACTTGTTGCCATCAAATTGTGTGATTGTAGACAATCATGTGGACAAAAAGTATTATCAAGGTGATCTCTATTTAGAAAAATTCTCAATTCTTAGTAAGGATATCAAATGCATACATGTTTACAATTATGACAAACCTGACAAGTATATATATGTTGATGAGAATTATGAATATATGGTCGACCCTTGAGATGTAATAGTTTGAATATTTTACTATATTTAAAATGAGAGGTATTTATATGCTTCTCATTTATTGTTTAACAAAAATAGATCTTTGAAATTAATGAAAGTAAAGAAAAGAGACGGTAAAGTCCAGGGCTTTGATCTGAACAAGCCTATTCGAGCACTTGAGAAAGTGTACAAGAATGGATTGAAGAAAGAAGTTCCTGAAGGACTAGTTGACAAGTTCACAGAAGCTTTGAAGACTTATCAAGAGAAGGAAGAACAAGACAATCCTCTTGACATTGAGAAAGTTCAAGACTTCTTGAGAGATTTCTTAATTACTGAAGGTGAGATAGATGCCGCAGAGTCATTCATCATCTACAGACAAGAGAGATCTGAGTATCGAGAAGCTAACACGAAGCTTGCTAAGAACATTGCAACAAAACTTTTCGCTAAAAATGTGGTGAATCAGAATGCTAACTTAGATGAGAACTCATTCTCTGGCCGTATTGAAGAAGCCGCCGGTGCAGTATGCAAAGACTATGCATTGAAGCATAGCATGTCTAAGATGGCTCGTAAGAATCATGAAGAGAATATGATTTATCAGCACGATTTGGACAAAATGGCGGTTGGACAACATAACTGTCTAACAGATCCATTAGATGTTCTTCTTGAGCATGGTATAAGTATCAGACAATGTGACATCAGACCAGCCGGATCACTCAGTACGGCATTCCAACTTGTAGCTGTGAATTTCCAGGTACAGAGTCTTGAGCAGTTTGGTGGTATTGCAGGATCACATCTTGATTGGACTATGGTGCCTTATTTCCGTAAGAGCTTCTTTAAGCATTATATTGATGGACTTAAATATGCAGAAGGATGGAATGATAAAAAGATAGAAAAATTTAAGAAAAAGTTAGGAATTATTAATGAAGAAGATTTGAATGATGATAGTAAATTTACTATTTTCTCAAATAAGATAAAAGAATTGTTTTAAAACTTATGACTTTAGAGGATATTAAAGAATATTTACATAATAAAAGAATTTTACATTTTAGAAGAGGACACTTAAGTTTGAATCCAATGTATAAACTCTTATTAGATGATGAATCTAAAAGTATAATCGATGATTGGATGAAAGATTTCAGAAATGAAAAAGAAGGATGGTGGTGTCTTACTCATGATATGTATGCTGTAGATAGACCAAGATGTCCTATGTGTGGTAAAGTAGCTAAGTTTGCTTATAAGTACTATAATCTTACTTGTGGTGAATGTAACTATAATGACTATGGTCCTAAAAAAGATAAAGTGGCTGCTTCTACAACAGAAGAGTCAATAAGAAGAGGTAGAGAAAAATATGAAGAGACTTGTCTTAGAATATATGGTGTAAAAAATCCAAACCAATTTGCGACACCAGAAATGAAGGCTGCTTATGTAGCAAGATGTCAAGAAAAATATGGAACTAACAATGCTGTTCAATCTAAAGAAGCTCGAGAGAAATATAAAAGAACAATGTTAGAGAGACATGGTGTTGACCATAATTTTAAGATGATTAACTCTTCAGAGAAATTAAAGAAAGTTTGGGAAGAACAACATGATAAAATAATAGAGAAAATAAAGATGACATCTATATTGAATCATGGTACTGAATTTCCAACACAATCAAAAGAAGTTCAAGAAAAAATGATTGCTACAAAAAATAGTAAGTCATTGAAAATTGAACAGGAGTATAATTGTGTACAACAATCAAAATTAATAGAGTTATATGGGCAGGGTTGGTTAAAGTTCTTAAGAGATGGAACTATAGTTCCTTTGAAATTTGGTAAATTGAATAATTTCATAAAAAATGAAGATGTTGAGAAAATAAAGCAATATACATCTACACCACATGATATTTTCAATATATCAGAAGCAGAAAAGGAATTGAGATCTTATGTACATTCTATATATGATGGAGAAATTAAGCATAATGATAGAACTACAATATCTACAGAAAATAAAAGATATGAGATGGATATATATGTTCCAGAAAAGAATGTAGCATTTGAATAT
>NFZD01007753.1_pt1 | contig 12910 bp, 14 predicted proteins | sample 1095381 | NCBI WGS metagenome assembly NFZD01 (sample SAMN03609891, study PRJNA323583) | gut metagenome | isolation source: feces | host: Rattus norvegicus | place: Denmark: Riget | collected 2013 | reverse complement strand
TAATATCTCCTTTATTTTTTAGAGTGTAGTCTTTCATAACTCATATAATTTAGCAATAAAAAAGTTACTAGACATTATTGACTAGTAACTTCCGAACAATGACTAATTAATTGAATTAGCGAGTCATTTCTTTGTCGACTTCTTCAAAAATTGCTTTTGTAAGCTTATCAGCATAATCATTAGCTATCATTCCAAGCAACTTATTGTACGCAAGTCTAAGCTTATTGAATTCTGAAGCCAAAGAATCGTATTCTGATTTTGCGACTGTTTCTTCAACTGTTTCTTTCTTTTCTGCTGGCATAATCAATTTTCCTTTCAAATATCTATGTTATACTATACAATAAAAGTATGAAAATATAAAAAGTCTTAGACAGATATCTAAGACTTAGTTTATAAAAATGTCTTACTTGTTTTGTCTAGGTAAGTAAGTGAACACCTAGTCAGCTTAGATTCTATTGATGTGAAAGCTTACGCCTTTGTTGCATCTGTATGTCTTGTCGTGGCAATCGTCGTAAACTTCTTCGATATGAAGCCCGTACTTTCCACAAAGTTCATACATCAGATTGTTTGCAGCATCTCTACTATTGAATAATTTGTCAATAGGTCTCTTTAATCCATCCACATAGAACGAATACATGTGAGCTGAAGTTCCTACAAAATACATACACTACCTCCGCAGTTAATACAACAGTTTAACGTCATGCTTAGGACAATGGAAGCAATGCATCACACTTATTAAAATTTAGCAATTAAATATTCATACAACGCCTCAGCAGAGCTAAAATCTACAGCTTCGCAATTTTCTAGCATAGAATCGCGTTCATAAAATTTACCAAATTCTAGATCATACATGAAATATTCTATGTCGTCATTATCTTCTGGAACATTCATAGCTTCTTTGATAGTCTTCAGAAGCTCAGCTTCGTATTAACTATATATGAACGCATCATCATAATTTCCAGGAGACAGGCTTTCTAATGCTTGACACAGATTGTTTTCTAATTCATGATGCTTTTTGATAAACTCTAATAAGTATACAAATCTCTCTTTTGTTATATCGATACCTCGCGCTATCAATGTTATTATACAATTTATTTGTTTAAATTATCAATAAAATATTGACCGCATTGAGTGGCAGCATCCTCAGCTCAAAAGCTATCATATGGAGGATTTGGCTTTCCTTTTCTGCTTCTAAATTCTTGAATCCAATATCTAGCAGCAGATGGAATTCCTACGACGAATGGGAATAAAGGCCCTAAAATGCAATTTTGAATAGTGTGCCCAAATTCGTGACAATTGATATGTCTATCATCTGATTTATGATCTCTCAAGAACATTAAGCCCATCTCTAAACCGCCCCAGTAGTCTGGGCCAACTTTTATTTCATAGATTCAATGATATTTTTCAAATTTAATCTTTTTAGTAAATAAACTAGCGATTCCCAAAACACCAGAGATCAATAGCCCTAAAAAAGTCATTATGATTCCTCAAGTGCAAGCTAATAAATAATACAATCATCTATGCTTTAATAAGAATTTAGTTGTCTTTGCGCATAGATTAAACATGAAGTTTCCAAATGCAGTATGCTCATAGCGTGGTTTGATGTCCATATTGTCTACTCTCCTCATAATCATTTTATTATATAATTTAGCGAATTTTAGACACAAAAGCAAAAATATAGCGCTAGTCTCTTACTGGCGTATCATTTTCTTTTTCTAGTAATTTATTGTGTTGATAAGTGTTTCCTTCTTCGTCAATGACCATTACATTCACTTGTCCTGACAACGCAGTGCAAGCGTCTAAGCCAATGATGCCATGACCTCTAAAAACGTCATTGTTGCGCACAGCGGCTAGTCTTTCTTCAAAATATTTATCACTATCATGATTGACATTGTTAAAATAATGAGCTCTAAAGCTGTTCATGTAGTCATTTGCGCCTACATGCCAGTGACCGCAGACAAGAGTTCTGTCTTCTTTGAACAGGCCAGCGTCATAAAAAGCAAAAGGCTTGCCCCATCTAGCATCATCACGTTCATCCTGAGTGCAATCATTTCTCCAGTTAGGATTATATTCACACATCTTTGGAGTCATCTCTGAAGATAACAATTCAAAGCCGTATGTTCTTCTAAGAGGAATGAATGAATGAACAAACGTAAATTTTTCTTTTGGAGTGTCTAAATCATACCAATCGACCCAATCTTTGCTGTTTATCCATTCGACGTATTCTTTTGTTATGTCGCTATTGAAGCAATCTTCTAGCATAGACATCAGGCCATCGAAATCGTAACGCAAATAATGCTGTATGTCTTCATCTGTCGATGGAAAGCTATTCATATTCAAAATAGAATTCAGCGTTCTATTTGACACGTCGTGTTGATATGCATGACGTCTTCTGACTAGCGAACAGAACAATTCTTCATGATTTCCGCGAATCAAGATTCTACGTTTCTTTGGGATTGATCTTACGAATTTAATCAATTTTGCTGATTCTTGGCCGCGATCTAACAAATCTCCGCATAACACAAAAATATGTTCTTTATTTCTCTTATCATATCCTGCTTCTTTTAGAGCAAGCTTTAGTTCACTTAAAAATGAATGAGTGTCAGAAGTTACAAAATATTTCATCAGTTTGATCCTCACATTGCTTATTATAATATTATACAATAAAAAAAGATAGCCAACAAGCTATCTTTAGACTCAGCGCTATAATAGTTAGACTATTTATTAAAACCAGAAACTTCTAAATAATTTTTCAAATTCTTTTCTTGATTCTTCTAAATATTCATCAAGATTGATTTTGTGAGCTTCTTTGATTTCAAACTCAACGTTTGTACCATTGACTTTATAAGTCAAGTGATAGCCGTTGTGCTTTTTCGCAAAATTGTCAAGCTCTGCTTGATATTTTTCATAAGCAGCTTCTTCTTTTTCTTTTAGCTCAGCGCGAAGCTTTTTGTTGTCTTCGACAAGCTTTAGATAAGCAGATGCTGTTTCATTGAGAGAAGCTAATTCTACTTGCTTTGCTTTCTTTTCTTCTTCTGTTTTTGTTTTTAAGAGCTCAACTTCATGCTCTGCTTTTTCAAGCTCTTCGATTGTTTTATAGTCTTTGCCAGTGACTTCTGATTTGTATAACATTGATTTCTTCTCCTTTTAAGATATTCTATTTGATTAGTAGTCCTGTCTACTTCTTCAAAATATCAATGAATTTTATTACCTGAGTCTAACATAACTACGACTCATTGATATTTAGTTTAGCAATTGTTTTTAGCTTAATAATGATTTTAGCGCTTCACACGCTTCAATTATCAAGTTCAATTCAAATTTCTTTATTGCGCTAGGCGCTTTCATTTCGTATTCTTGATCTAAACGTTCAACACGTCTTAGTAATCTCTTCAATTCTATATATTCAAGATTCTCTCTATCTAACATTATATACACCTCTTTTTAATAATATATTATACAACAATTGCAACGAAACACGCGATGAAAGAAATTTAATGTGACATTCATGCTATGCGTCCTCTCTCACTCTAATGAACACATGGAATCTCAATGATGGCAATCCAGTAGCCGAGTTGTAAGTCTCTTCAAAATACTTGACGGTGATAATTTTTCCTAGCCAATCATCTTTATTAGCCCAGATCTCATCTCTAAGTGCATCAGAGAAGCCAGATCAAACGTCTACTGTAGAATATTTATATTCACACACAAGTGCCCTAAAGTGCCCGTATATTTATTTGTTCCTTCTTGGAATCAGACTACTTTTAAATCTATTTTTAATCAATTATCTAATGCTTTCAAATATACTCAGTGACACTTATTAGTTGTCACATTAATATCTTTAACGCTTCTATTTAGACATAAACAACCTCTATTTGAAGATGCTTCTTTTAAAATATTAAACACTTCATCTGTTTCTATGCATAAAATTTTCTTTTCAGTATTAGAAGACTTACCTTTTTTCAATTGATGAAGCTTAAAATTAACTTTGACTCATTTATTTAATAAATATTCTTCAAGACATTCTTTATTTATATATTTAGAATTATTTAATTTAATTTAGCTAGCAAATTATTTTTTAATATTTAGTAAATTATTTGTTCATTTAAATTAATAATCAGCATCTAACTTATCAATTCTGTAGTCTTTGTATACAGGAAATCTTAGCGATAAACCGCCGCAATCATTTTTTGTCTCTTCAAAGTATTGAACTTCTACAATTCTTCCTAACCAATCTGTCTTATTATTCCAAATCTCATCTCTTAGCTCTTTTTCAAAACCAGAGCCAACTTTTACAATGTTTTTATCTTTATATCTCACTAATAATGCGCCTAATGTTCCTTGATTGCTGTTATTTCCTTCTTCAAAACCAACTACTTCCAAATCTAATGTTTTCATTTTCTTCACTTTTAAAAGTGAGTTAGTTCTTTTGAAATCGTATGGAGCGTCACAAACATTGATCATGACGCCTTCTTCGCCTTTTGAAGTTTGCTCTTCTAACAATTCAATTATCTTAGAAGTGTCTGTTCCTTGATATAGAATAGGAAGCTTCTCAAAATATTTAAAATCATGAATGAACCAAGTTCCGTTAAATACGCAATCAAGCAAATCTCTGCGTTTATGATAAGCGTTGTTCGCATGCTGATTTCTAAATTCTTCTGCTGACATACAGTCAAACACCATCATCTTTAGCCCATGCTTTTCTGCGTCTTTGTTTCTAGCGCGCTTCATAGTGTCTTTGTAAGTGTCTGGATTTCCAACGTCAGCGATCAATTCGCCGTCTAAGCATAGATTGTCTGGAAAATATTTAGCTTCTTCTTCTAAATCAACTAATCCGTCAATCTTTTGGCCTTGACGCGACCAGAAAGTGACGTTTCCACTTTCTTTAAGCATAATGCATCTCATTCCATCGATCTTAGTAGTGATCGCAAATTCTTTTCCTTCAACTAGCTCTGGCTTATCAAAATATTTATTCGCTAACATAACATTGAATGTTGGGATGAGATTTGGCATTACTTTGTTGACTGTCTTAGTGTCTACGCCCAAAATTACGTTCTTAGTGATGATCTTGTAAAACAAATCATGATATTCTTCTGATAAGACTCTGTCAGTAAAATCTTTCATTGTCTCAAGATAGTTATCAGCGCCAGTGTTGTATATGCTGATGTATTTTAACATGTCTTTGACTGTCGCTGTTTCTAAGACTATCGCGTGATCTGGCTTCATTGATTTTAGTTTTTGAAGTTTTTTCTCAGAAATGCCAGTCACGATGTATGGACTCAAAAGATAATGTAAATAATATTTTACATTATCATTGTCTTTATACTTCTCTAAAATAGAAATTTTGTAATTTCTTCCATTTTCAAGATTGATTTCTTCTACAAATTGTTTAAATTCTGCTAATGTTTTCATGATTAATCCCACCAATCCTCATAATATGTCGCAACTAACTTGAAGAAATGAAATCTGCGTTTCTCATATTCTTCGTTGAACTTCTCAATGTTTTCTTTTCTATCTTCATACTTATGCTCTATCCACCAATCTTGTTGCATGCCATTGATAAAGATTCCGCGATCTGTCTCTACTCCACAAGTTTCATGATGAATGAAATACTCATCTTCACACGCTTGCCAGGCTTCATAAGCTTTGATTGTTTCATCAAGAGATTCGTATCTAGTTGGATGATTCTTTTTAGCAATATCTGCATCTTTGTCTTCCATTGCCCACACGTTCCAGCCAAGTTTGTAGTAGTCTCTCATGAATCTCATATGAATCAATAGAAAGTCTAGTCCAGGAAAAGCGTCAAATGGATTGTCTGCCGCATTTTTGTAAGCAGCTTTCATTAATTTATTATATTTCTTGAACATCTTTCGATATTCTTTCAATTTAATCTTATCTTCTTTTGTTAGTTTTTCTTTATGTTTTTTCATTAAATATACCTTTATTAATATACTTAATATAATATACAAAAAAATCTAATTTTTAATTAGATTTTTTAAATTATTTATTCAATTTTTAGCGAATTTGCATAAGTTTAATATAGCTTTTTATTATATTCAGGATGATCATTTAAAATTCAACTAATCGCTCGTTGAAATCTTCTTCATCAAAGCACATTTCACAATGATCGTCTGGGAAAGTATATTTTGTCATCACTGATTGATCTTCGTCAACATATTCAAATCTTCCTCCATAAGAATGATCCCACGGTGAAGATGCCCACTCTATTGAGAACGCGCCGCAATCTTCAGGGCGAATGTGAATGTCATTGTAGTTGTTTCCTTTGCCATAGCATTGCTTCATTAGCAAGCTTAAGAACTCAGAAAGCTCTCCTGCTTTTATCTGCTCTTCATCAAAATATTGTGAATTGACGTCTTTCATAATTCTACTCCTTGTTTGTTTTATTTCTTTTTGCTTTTCTTTCAATAGCTTTATCGACAGTTGATCTTCTAAATGAAGTTGTTTTGCCCAAAACGCCAGACTTAAAAATCTTCTTTAAGCATACTGGCGCGTAGTTGATGTGCTCAGCAGCGAAGCAATATCCATCGTCATGAGAGTGATCATGCCCGTGTAAGTTGATGTAACCGACTTCTGGAGCCGCTGCATGAGACAACTTAATTTTATCAGAAATATATAAATTGCCTTCATAAACTTCGTCGAACAAATTGTTAGAGACGATTCTCTCATAAATGCAGCCAATTGGAGTTGGATCAATCATATTCCAATTATACTTCTTGTCTTCATCTAGCATTTCATACTTAAACTTATGAATATGCTTATCAACTCTTTTGTAATTAGAAGCACCTTTGTCGTGATTTCCCATAATCAAGACTTTGTAGCCAGCTTTTAGCTTAGCGATGCACTTTGTGTCGCCGATGTCGCCAAGAAAAATGATCGTATCGTTTTTATGGACAGTTTTGTTGATAGATTTTATTTGTGCTTCGTCGCAAAGCTTTACTAACTCTTCCTCGTTGATTGCGAAAGACATATACATATGATAGGCAGTTAAGATTTCGCTTTCGACTTCGTTGAGATTATTCTTCTTTTCATGTCTTTTTGATAAAGTTTCACATCTTATCTTATAGCAGTCTAAGTCGTTAAAATGCGTATCGCTATATAGATAAATCGAGCCGCCGTGATAGTATCTCTCTGCGAATGAATCATATAAATGCTTGATCATTTCAGTTATCTCCTTTTCGTTATATAATATAATATACATAATGAAAATAAAAAAATGACTCATCTCTGAATCATTTTTGATAATAGTGTCGAAGAGTAATAATCCCACAAATTAAAAATTGTTGCTCTACGAGCTCATAAGAGGAACTCTATTTGACGCTAATTTTATTATAAACGAAGAGTAATAATTATAAAGTCTAAAATGGCGACTTCAATTGGATTCGAACCAATAATATCCTATTTTGTAAAAGGAACTCTTTTTGCTTAATAATCTAAGTGATGTTTATTGACGAAGAGTAATTGAATATAAGCGCTCTCCCAACTGAGCTATCGCCACGCTCTGCATGACGAGTTGGACTCTAACCAACGACCTCTCGGTTATCAGCCGAAAGAAAAGAAACTCTAGGTGTCAATGATAATTTATGGTCGAAGAGTAATCTTCTGTAAAATTCATTATCTTCTGTTTCTGTCGATAAAAGGAACTCTTTATGACCAATATAATTTAGCTATAATATTAATTTGGCGAAGTGTAATAATATACGCTGCCTTACCACTTGGCTACTCCCCAAAGTATTCTCTTTCGAGATGGTTGAGGAGGAAGGAATCGAACCTCCGTATCGCGGCGCCAGATGCAAGATAAATAAAGGAACACTATTTGCCAATTATTTATAATTTATTTTGAAAACAATTCAATAATAGAAGTCTTGTCAATGTTTTCGATTGAAAGATCAATATCAGCAGAAACAGTCTCATCAACATATCTGATTTGTGGCTGACAAGCTTCATCAAGATAAGCTTCAGCTTTCTTAACAATTACTGTTGGAGTGTTGATGATGTTAGCGCCAGCGTCTTTCAATAGCTCATTCAAAGTTACTTGAACTTCATTGTAAGTTATCATGTAGCTTAATGCGCCTAAAGTATATTCATTTCTTGTTGAAACTGCACTAGATGCTCCGACTGCGAAATCGTTGAAGTAGAAGCGCTTTGTCTTCTCGTCTGCTTTGACCATGCCAAGAGTGATTTGTCTCTTGTCTGGCGTGATCTTCATGTTGAATTTAGAGATGATCTTATTTGGATCGACCATGTAATTAGACGTGATATGAAGGCCAGATTCACTTGGCACTTGGCCTTCAGCGACGATGAATTCAAATGGAACGTCTTCGTTGTGGCCATTGAAATCGTTTAAAGTGACAAGATAAGACTGATTGCGAACCTTGTGACTAATTGAATATGCTTCTGTAGCGCCATATGGAGCTGGAGCAGAAGTAACGTCACCAGAGAATAAGATTTGAGAGTTTTCATCTCTATAATTAGTGTTCCAGCCGAATTGACTAGATCTGTTCATCATATGCATGTCTAAGTCGACACGATCGCTAGTGCTTAATGAATTATTTGATCTATTGTCGTATAAATTCATCCAATGAACAGCGAAGATCAAATCCTTGTCGTCTGGAAGTTCAAAATAAGAACCTTCTGGGATATTGCCAACAAATTGCTTTTCAGACGTTGGAGCTTTGTAATAAACGCCATCAGGCAAATAGACTAATTTATCTTTGACGCTTGCTGACAATTTATTAGTTACATAGTCACGAACGACTGAATAGATATCTCTAATAACTGATTCATTAGTCTTGTTGACTTTAGAGACGTATGACTTGCCGTTTCTAACGCGATAAACGATGTCTTCGTTGCCGTTAAGTCTATAAGCAAGCATATTCATGATGCGAATAGCTCTGAATAGAGTGACTTTGTCTAAAGCTTCGGTGATCGCGTCTTTGTCGCAAACATCAAGATTTGTTAGATTATCAAGCAAAGCAGGCTTCAAAGCTTTATGATTTTCAATAGCTAGCTTTCTTAATTTGTTGATGATGCTGTTGACTTTCGCTTGAGCATGAGTGTCAGTAGATTTTGTGACAACTGAAGATCTAGTCGCTTTTACATGATATTTGTCAACGCGTTCATAAGTCTTTTCAACTTTAGATTCGTTGATTCCCTTAGTTTTCAAAGCTAAGAATAAGTTCTTATTTCTTAAGAAAATAGAAGATAGCTTACGATAGTCTCCGTAAGATTCTAGCATTCTAAGAGCGACTTTTTTATCAGAAGCTTGAAGCGCTTTGTAAGTAGCAACGTTCTGAATCTTCAAAGTTGCGCCAGTAAGCTTAAAGATCAAATAACGCAAGAACGCTTCTGGGTTCTTTGGCATGACGTTGTATTTGTCATATAAGAATGTGCGAACTTCTCTATTTGAAACTTCATCGAAGCGATCTTTGTCGATCATGTCAGACAAAGCCATTACGTCTTTGATTGTTTGATCTAATAAAGCGATGCCAGAAGTAATTAAGATCATGAGCTTTTCAGAAATTTCTTCTTCTGTGTAAGCGTTGATTGGAGTCAATTTGATCTTTTCGATTTCAACTTCTGGAATTTCTAACTTTTCAGCTGGAATATAGACAGAGCCTTCATCGTAGCAGCCAAGAGCTTCAAAACCATAAGTAGTGAAGTAATGCATGATTTGCTCTAAAACTAATTGAGCCATTGAAGCGTTTGCGACTTTGTCCCATGATTTGTGGAAAGTTTGATTCCAAAGCACTCCGTCTTTTCCATATTGCTTGATTGCTTCTGCGACAACTTCTTCTGATGCTGATGCTGGGATAATCAAACCATATTCTAATGCTTCTGCATTGACTGCGTCAGTCTTTTTTCCAATAAATCCTTTAAATAATCTTAATTCTTCTTTCATCTTTAATAACTCCGTAAGTATCTTTCTTTACATAAGCGAAGAGTAATAATCTTTTCTTCTTTTCTTCATACCTATTTGATAAATAAGGAACTCTTTATGCTTATATGATATTATACAATGATTGTTTATTTTTTAATCATTTTTTATATTTACTAGCGCAATTATCATCACAATAACGAATAGCACTATCCAAAGCGCCGCAGAGAAAATGACTGGGCTCAATACCCAAAACCAGTTCCAATTGATTACATCGCATAACTTTAGAACAATGAAGACTATTGTTAGCAATCCTGAAAATCCTAGGCCGCCGCCAGTAGCAACGACATTTGATTTATTGTCTTCTGAATGAAAACTATTACTCATTGATATATGTCTCCTTCTTTATCTTAACCCGATTTTTTTATATACTTCTTCAATTTTTGAATTAGCTAGTTCTGTCGCGTATTCTTTCCCAGCTCTCAGCGTTTCAATCAGCTTATGATTATCTTCATTTTTCAATCTATTGACGCTCTCTTGAATCTTGAGCATTTCATTGCACACGACATCCGCGACAGCTCTCTTGAATGCGCCGTAATTCTCAACGTTTTTGAACTCTGCCTCTGCAGCTTCAATCGTGCAATCAGTGATAGCGCAATAAATATTCAATAGATTGCTCACGCCAGGCTTGCTTGCTGGATCGTAGAGCACTTTATCATCGCAATCTGTCAGAGCTTTCATTATCTTCTTTCTAGTGATTCCAACGTCTTCTAACAAATAGATAGTTCCTTTGTCAGATTCTGATTTGCTCATCTTCTTCGTTGGATCTGACAAGCTCATGATCTTTGCTCCTGTCTTCGCTAGGACCGCCTGAGGCATCGTAAACGTAGTGCCGTATATTTTATTGAATCTCTCTGCGATATCTCTCGTAAGGTCAACATGAGGCTTCTGATCTACTCCAACTGGCACGTAATCAGCATCATACAATAAAATGTCTGCGTTCATCAACGATGGGTACAATAGCATGCCAGATGGGACAGATTCACCTGGATGTCGCTCAACAAAATTTTTATATTGAGGCATCTTTGTCAGTTCTGGAAGCTGAGTGTTGCACGTTAGAACCCACTCTAGCTGATTATGCGCTGGAACGTCTGACTGCTTGAATATCTTGACTTTAGATGGATCTAATCCAGCTGCTAAGTATATCGCGATCAAATTATCAGTGTTTTCTCTCAATTCTTTTGGCTCTTGATAGATTGTCAGCGCGTGCAAATCTGCGATAAACAAATTTAGATCGTATTCGTCTTGATAGCTGACAAATGGCTTGATAGCTCCAAGATAGTTGCCTAGACTGATCGATCCAGTCGGCTTGATGCCGCTAATCATTCTTTTTTTCATTTTCTATTTCCTCACGATCTGATTCTACTTGATTTCTCACTGATTCATTGAAACTGTATGGAGCTGATGCGCAAAGATCGATCACTTCGTCTAGCAAAACTGGCTTGTAATCCCATCTTTCAACGCACATGCAAGCTCCATTTCTAGTGACTGTCGGATAAAGCCCAGGCTCATTTCCTTTTCCATGGACGTGCCCATATAAATGAAGATCATATCTATTCTTCAATTCTTCTGGAATTTTATACGGCTGATGAGTGCATAAGATCACTTTGTCTTTTTCGTGCAGCACAAGATACTTATGAACTTCTTCAAATCCAGCGTCTAAAAACCACTGATCGCCGTGATTGTCATGATTTCCTTTGATGATTATCTTATGACCGTTCAGTCGCGAAAGAATCTCTGACGTAGCGTCTTTGTTGCACATGCCAAAATCGCCTAAATGAATCACCGTGTCTTCTGGCTTGACTAACATGTTCCAATTTAGAATCAATTTCTCTCTCATGTCAATCAAATCTTTGAATGGGCGATTCTCATATTTCATAATGTTTTTATGCGCAAAATGCGTATCGCTAATTAAATAGATATTGCTCATATATTATCCTTTCATCACAATATATTATACACTCGTTAAAATAAAAAATAGCAAGCTTTTGCTTACTATTGGCGTTTGGTACCTCCACAAGGTGCTGCCCCCTGGCTCTCGGTTTTGAAGACCGTGGTTCTACTGTTAAACTATGGAGGTATATTGGTGACGCATACCGGGTTCGAACCGGTGAGTGATAGCTTGAGAGGCTATTGAGTTAAGCCGCTTCTCCAATGCGCCTGGCTGGGGAGATTGGGTTCGAACCAATGTATGCCAGCTTCAGAGACTGGAGACTTTACCGCTTGTCGACTCCCCAATAATATGGTCCTCCTGCCTGGAATTGAACCAAGATATGACGCTTATCTTGCTACTCTATATTGCTATAGCCACATCGCTGTGTTGTAGTCTGGACTATTTCTTAGCCATGCATTTCTGTTTAGGCTCCTGGTGTATAGTCTCTACACATTTAAGAATTTCTTCTACTTAGCTCGACGTTCTCTCAGTATTCGTCGAATTAGCCAGGATTCAGCCAATAAATTTCTTTATTGCAGCTCTCTATTTAATGCCTGAGATGAAGGCGCCCGCTCTAACCATTGAGCTACAGGAGGATGTTGTGCAGAGCGTTTATTTTTTCTGCACATTATACTATACAATCGTATTTTATTATTTTTCAGTTTTTAGCTGATAAATATAGTTAGTATATTCGTTTAAGTCAAACTTATAATCACTTATGTAAGAATATGGGCATATATTACACTTTTCACAGCTAAACTGCATGAAATCTTTTGAAACATAGTCATCTGGAAGCTTATAATTGTCAACGCTATTTATTTTTGAAAAATAGTTATTATAATCGTCTGGCAAATTATTCCAAGAATTAAAATTTAAATCTTTAGTTATGTCATATTTGTCTACGTGAACATCATAATAAGAATCATATTCTGGATGAATTTTCCAAGTGTCATTGTCGTTAAGCCAATTAGACCAACTATTCTCGTCTAATCTACACAATAGCTTGCTATGACAGTGTGGGCAAG
>NFZD01012006.1_pt1 | contig 13041 bp, 14 predicted proteins | sample 1095381 | NCBI WGS metagenome assembly NFZD01 (sample SAMN03609891, study PRJNA323583) | gut metagenome | isolation source: feces | host: Rattus norvegicus | place: Denmark: Riget | collected 2013 | reverse complement strand
CATATTTATTTTATAAAAATATTTATTAATAAATAGATTAATTGTATTATAATGGATAAAATTATTAGAATAACTTCTACTTATTATAATGATTTTATTTTTGATAGAAAGTTAATAAATGAAATAAAAGATATTGCTAAAAAAAGCAATATTACTGTTTCTAATTTATCTGATTTTAAAAATATTGTTAGTAATTTAAATATTACTGATTCTAATGTGGAAAAATATATTGGTCAATACTGTTTTATTGAAATAGGTTCAAGTTTAAGTCGTTTACAATCAGAATTACCCCACATTGAACCTATAAAGGACAAAAATGGCAATGCATATGATAGTACTTCATTGTATAATGATGGTCAATGGTATTTTAAAAACGAGCATAAAAATGTTATAAAATTAATTTTTGATGACAATCAAAAATTAAATAATAAATTACCTAAAACGAATGGTTTTGATGGGAAGACTCCAGCCACAGCAGTTAAATTAAGTGCAAAAGAAAACATCTATGGTAAAGAGGGATTTTGTTTTTATTATACAAATGGTGAAGACTTTACAGATGATAAAGCATTTAAATTAAAAAAATTTGTTGATTTTAATTTATCAAAAAATCCTAATGTTAAATTTGTTATACATTGTATGCAAGGACGTTCACGTTCTGCTGCGGTTGGATTATATATTGCAAATAAAATTAAACAATTTACAGATGAAATGCTTTCTGAATACGATATTGATAATGATAGTCAATTTAATATTGGTATAAGTAAGAAGGGGCAACCAAAATATCCACATAAAAATTTAATGAATAAAATGGGTGAGATTGAAGGTTGGAATAAAGAAAATGAACCATCTAAAAATCAGTGGTATTATTCAACGTTAATTCAGCATCCAAATACAGGTTATATGTCAAAAAAAGAAAATAATAATGATATGAAAACAGAAAATAGGATAATAAAATTAACAGAAGAACAATATAGAAAAATTATTTTGTGTGAAGACGTTTTTATTTCAAATTTGAACAATAAAAACAAAAAAGCCGAATTAACATACAATAAAAATAATTCTATACAGAATGGTAAGAATCGTGTAAGAAATGTTGGTAATCAAAATGCTTTTGATATGTTAAAAACTGACAAAATGGATCATGATGGTAGTGATACATATGAAGTTAAATTAAAAGGTGGATTAACATCATATAACATAACAAGCATTAAAGGTACAGAAGTGATGCATTATTTTAAACGTGTTTTTGAACATCAAAAAACAAATGTAAGTATTAATGGCAATGATTATGAATTAGAAATGAAACTTAATGAGTTTAATCAATTTATGCAACGTTTTTATACTAAAGTAAATTATGTCATTACTTATTGTGTAAATAATTTTAAATCTAAAAATCCTGATATAGAATTTTCTAAAGTTTCTATTTATCCAGTTCCTAGCAGTAGTAATTTTAATAATGAAATGGCTAAACAAATAAATGGTAAACAATTTGCTGGTATCCCAGAAACGCAAAAAATTAACAGTGCTTTATTACAAAAAGATTTATCTAATCTAACAAAAGACGAAGATTTTATTGAAAAAAATAAAGAATTTTATGATAGTGATTTAACAAAGAATAATTCAATACAAGGTTCTCAATTACAATATGTTGATAAAGAATTAAATAGATTGAATAGTTTTAAAAATGCTGATAAATATATTGATAATCTTAACGTAATATGCAAAAAAATGCTTACATTACGTAATAATCGCAAACAATATAAAGACCAAAAGCAATTTGCTATAAATATGGCAAATTTATACACACAATATATAAATTCAATGGAATCTATTGTAAACTCTTCAAAATATTTTGATACAATAAAAAACAAAGAGTCATCTCAATATTTTGAGAATATTGCAAAAGCATTAAAATATTCAAAAGGTCCTTCAATCGAAGGTAGAAGTGATGAAATTTGGCAAATGGTTAAACCTTATCTAAGAGGACAAAAAAACATAAATGGTAAACCATTTGTCCGTACAGATATCAACTATTGGGAAAAAATTCCATTTCAAATAAAAAATATGCCGAATAATACAAGAATGGCATTAAAAAATTATTATAATCCTAATAAAGATATCAATATTGTACAAGATGAAATAAATAAAATAAAAGGTACTGTACTTGTAATTTTTGATGATAATATTAGTGGTGGTGCTACTTTAAGTGATATTTGTTATCAATTTAAAAATTTAGGCATCGAATATATTATACCAATAACATTTGGTGAAATGCAAAAAAAGAACACATTAGGTGTTATACCAATTAATTCGCCAGAAGAATTTAATTATTAATTTTATTTAACATTTAGAATTTGGTATTTAGCATATTTTATTGTAATTTTGTATTAATAAAAGATAATAAATGATGAACATTAACGATTTATATAATAAATTAGGGAAAAACGAAATTTATGACTGTACAAAACTTAATGTATGGTCATATAACAAAGTCACTGATGTTATAGATGACATTCAAGTAGATTTATCCAATATGGCAGGTGGTTATCCTTTTATATTTAATGATAATGAATACAAATCAAATGAAATATTGTATTTATTAGGCGAATTTTCAGAAAATTCTGAAATACATAAAAATATACAAAAAGAAATGCAAACATTTAAAAGTGGATTTGCCGCAAAAATGTTTGTCAAAAATAAATATAAGGAATACATTCGTAAAGATTTTGAAGATTTCAGACTTGATTGGATGTTATATGTTGTATGGCAAAAATGTAAAAATAATGTGAATTTTTGTCAAAAATTATCTGTTATTCCTGAAGATGTTATTTTAATTGAAGATACAACTAAAAATAAGAGTGTAACAAGATTATTTTGGGGAGCTTCAAATAAAGAACTATATGATGCACGTCAAATTATTGTAAAGAATGTTATAGATAATATAAAATATAAAACAAAAAAAGAACTTAATAATATTATTAGTTGTGAAATAAATAAAGTACGAAATATTGGTATATTTGAAGGACAAAATAATATGGGTAAAATTTTAATGATATGTAAAGAATGTTTGAAACAAAATATCTACCCTCCTTTTAATAAAGATTTATTGAATAATAAACAGATATATATTAATGGTCAATTACTTAAATTTTAAATAAATGAAATACTTTAATAATCAAGAATTTAAAAATTGTTTAGATTGGCTTACCAAATTAAACAAAGAAAAAATATGTAAAGATTTTCTTAATAAAGATAATACATTAGATGATATTATAATAGTATTTAATATAAATGGTATTAATGATGATTATTATGATATTCCATTAAAAAATTTAGATTGTCTTAAAGAAGAAATTTTATATTGTTTACAAACAGATTTGGAAATGGTTGATGAAAATATGAATATTATTGAAGGCTATCCAGATACTCTTTATTTAATAGATATATACATTGAAAATCGTAATAATGGTTTTAAAATGTTATATGGCACTTATTATCCAGAAGGTTTTAATGAAAAATATGAAATAGTTTAAAAAATGGAAATAAAGAAAAATATTGAGCAACCGTATAATGTATGGTTTATATCAGACCTACATATTGCCCATAAAAATATTCTTCGTCATCAGCGAAAAAGAATTGAAGTTATGGGGTTAAAAGACGAGGATGATATTGAAAACCATGATAAATGGGTCATTAATATGTGGCTTAATACTGTTAAACGTAATGACCACGTATATGTTTTGGGTGATATGATTTTATCCTCTCAACAACATTCGTTACATATTTTGCATAAACTTAAATCTGTTGGTTGTCAGATACATTTAATAGTCGGTAATCACGATAAATCAACACAAAAAATGTATAATATGTTTAACAGTATTGATTTAATTAAAGTTGCTGAATTTAAGAAATCGGTTTTTACATTCTTAGATGAGGATTTTACTGTAGTAATGTGTCATTATCCAATGGTTACTTGGAATAGAAAAGCACATGGAACGATGCATTTGTTCGGGCATATACACGAAAATGCTCCGCATATTAATTTTGGTGTAACAGAAGGAGATTTAATGTTGAATGTTGGATTAGATGCACCTATGGCAAACTATGGGTTAATAAATTTAAAAGATATATATCAATGGTATAAAGAAAAATTAAATGGAATGAAACCAAAAGAATATATCAATTTTATTAGTGATAAAAATCCTAAGTTTGTTAGATAATAATGATTTTTTAAATGTTTATACCTATTTATTATTAATAAGTATAAACATTTATTTTTATGAAAATTAGTGAAAGTCAATTAAAAAATATAATTAACGAAGAAATACAAAAAGCCGTTTCTGAAGCAAAATATAAAAAGATTTCAGAAATAGTTAAAAAATGTGTTAATGAAACTATTAATGAATGGAATGACCCAGATTTCGATTATGACGAAAAATATAAAGAAATGGATAATATAGATTCTTGGGATGAATTTGAACAATCTAGGGATGATTTCAATAAAAAATATGGTCGTAATGCTGAAGATATTTTTAATGGTAAATATGAAGAAGGAGATTATTTCCAAGATTCGGATTATAGATTTAGACAAGATTATTGGGATGAAAATAACAATGACGTAAATAAATTAGGTCTAACTGATATACAGCAAGATAATATTGAACAAGGTTATAAAAATCGTTTTGAATCTATTGTTAAACAATGTGTTAATAAAGCAATTAGTGAAGCAATCAACAATCAAAATTATACACACTTTGCAATATTAAAACAAAATGGTAAAATTGTAAATGGTTGGGATTATAGTGATTATGATCCTGCTGATTTACGTAGTGATAAAAAATACTATTTTACACAAGATATTATTGATTATGGTTTTAATCCAAAAGATATAAAAATTTTAACTAAAAAAGCGTGTTTAAAACAAGGTATTAATCCTGATGATGATAGTTGTTGGACAAACGGAATTGAATTTAAAAATGAAAGCACTAATAAAGGATTAACAGAAAATTTTGATGATTGGAATTATGGTAATGACCGTGAATGGGATGAACCAGAAGATACATATGTTTCTGAAGGAGCAATAGATTTCTATGACTTTGTAAATATTTGTAATCAAAATGGATGGGATTATCACGATTATATGGAAGTATCAAATGGTGAACAATCTGGTTATAGATATGTGTTTAGAGGAAATGGCAATTGTTCTTTTGAAGATTTAATTACACAATTAAAACAAGCCGCAAATAATCCAGATGGTATCATACCAGGCACAGCATCTAATAAAAATGCACCTGAACAAAAATATTACACAATTGTAGTTTTAGACTAAAAAGAAAAGACCCTAGTATTTCATTTTTATACTAGAGTCTTTTTTATAATAATTCAGTTAAAATTCTATCTAATATAGTTTTTGATTCATTAGTTAGTAATTCTTGAATAATGTTTTCGACATTTTTAACTTGACATTGATTTAATTTATCAAAATTAAAAATGGTGAATATACCATCCGTTTCATAACCATCAAAACCATTTTTCAAATATACTTTGTTAAGTTTTGGTATATTGACATTAGGATTTAATATGTTGTATTCTAACTGTCCATATGTTTTTGCACCATCATTTATTGCAATCTTAACATACTCATACAGCGATTTGTCATATTCTTTTTGAAGATTTTTATATTTTTATAATTCACTATTATAATAGTCATATTCTCTGATACTACGGCAATCTTCCAAGTAATTTTCTAATTGTACTATCTTAGTATCAATATCTTCATTATAAAATAAATTAATATCAATATTGTCAGATGTATTAAGAAAATTAAAATCAGTCTTTTTAATTAATTTAAATACGTCACCATATTCAATGGCTTTATATGGCATATCAGTAAAATAAAATCCATATCCTTCTTTGGCTCGGCTACCACCTTTAATAAAATCAGAATTGAATTCATCAAAAATTTCGTTAGTACAATGAATTAGATAACCTTTACCAATTAGTTTAACTGCTAAATCATATTTTTTATAATAATCATTCATAAGTATTTACTTTTTATTCAGAAGTATATCCTTGATTTAATAATTCATCATATAATGCTTCTAATGCAGAATCAATAGTATCACCATCTTCTACTTGTACGCTTGCGCCCATACAAGACATCTGCATTGTATTTGGGTCAAAAGTTACATCACCGTATTCCCAATCACCTTCTGAGTTTTTTAATTCCATTCCCCACATTGCATTAGGTGAACGATTTAAATATTTTTCTCTCGCAGCATTAAAACCATTTGCAAAAGAATCTTCTGTCATTATTCTTTTTACATGTTCTTTAATAATATCTCTTAATTGATTTTCTGTTAATTTCATAATTCAAAAATTTAATCATTATTATATAATATATAAATAGTGTCCTTAGTATTAATAAATATACTAAATTACATTCAATAAATCAAAAAAAAAGATACTAAACATTTAATATCTTTTAAATTAAATTTTATTTTTGTTTAATTCCTATATGGAATAAATACCTCACCATTGATTGCACGTGTATGTGCTTCAGAAAGACATTGAGGCGAAGGATTAATATAACATTCTACATAAGAAAACCTTGTAGGCTTTCTATCCTTTATATTCTTAAATTTATCTGTATTTTTATGCATATCAGTAAAATATTCTTGAGATAAATCATTGAATGTAGTTTTACCTGTAAATTCCATATCTACATCACCGTTTTGTGTGATATAACGAGGTGATTCGCCAGGGGCTTTAACAAGTACAGAGTCTTGATTATATCTACGTGCCAATTCAATACCAAAATCATAAAGTTCTTTAAAATCTGGTACTTCGCCACCTCTCTTATTGTTATAAACAATAAAGGAGCGTTCATACACATTCTGTTCATCATCAGTTCCTTTGTTCTCAATGAAACCGCCATATACAGGAGTATAGGAGAAACCGCTTTCTTTAATTAATCGTATGCACTCTTTAATTCTTTGATTGTTAATTTCAGAAAGTTTCTGACTTGCATTAGGTTCTGAAGGATCTATATTAAAATCGGCATATCCACGACAAGGTGAAATGGCAATAAAACCATTTTCTGAATGTCTGTCTAACATAGATTTTGCATTAACCTCATTAATGGAAATCATTTTTCCATTGTTAGTTGTATGTGGTCTAAACTCCCATAAAAAATTGTTCTTTTTTACTCCCTTATTTTCTTGCAAAATAGAGATAAATTGATTTTTTGCGTAATCCATATTCTTTTATACTTTTATTATTATAATATAAATATTTCTTTTTTTACAAATGCAAAGTTAATAAGAATATTCGTGTTATACAAATAATAAATATTAAATATAGTTAATAATAAAAAACAGTATATCAAATTAATGATACACTGTTTAGTCAATGCTTAGGTCTTAAAGTGTATTACTCAGCAACTACTTCAACACTATCAACAGCAAGACCTACTGAATCAACTTGTGCTACACTGTCTACTACGATAGAATCACTATCACTTGCAACAGCATCGGTAGCTTTATTACCAGTACAAGCAGTTGCCATCATACTAAGGGCGACAATACCCATTGCGAAAAAAAGAATCTTTTTCATAATCTTAAATTTTTTTATTATTATTATTAAAGTTATTAAATAATGTCCTTTTTCGAAAGACATTACAAAATTATGTTTTTATTTTGATATTACAAAATAAATAGTTAATCTTTAAGTTTTTTTAACATTTAATTAATATGATGCCTATTTTTCCTACTACATATAGAGCATCCATGTTTTCTATTAATATGATTATATGGTGTTTGCCAAAATTCACCATGTTCAGGACAAATAATACATACTTTAGTATCACAATTTATATATTCAACTTTTGAATAGTCATATTTATCACCATGTATTTCTCTTGCCTTTGCAATAAATTCTTCAGTTGTCGGTTTAGTACCATATTGATTTGTACCTATTAAAGGTGAAGAATTAATAATTCTGTCAATACCCCATCCATTTTTTAATTTTTGCCAAATATATCTATGATCGACATTAGTTATTCTTTCGATTTGGTTTAATGATAAGAGTTCTCTTTGATATGTTATTTTATGGTTATTTCTTTTATTATTTGCTTGTGTATATCTATCAACCCATCGACAATTAGAAGGTTCATAATTACCATCATTATCAATTCTATCAATACTTAAATCCGCGTTTTCTTTATAACCATTTTCACATGCCCATTCCATGAATTTAGAAAAGTTTTTCCATTCGTTATAAATAGTAATTCCTCTACCACCATATCTTTCATAACATTTAACATTAGGATTTAAGCAACGACTTTTTATTGAATTCCATACATTATAAAGTTTAGAATCATGACAGCCGTGTTTTGTCATTTGTTTTCTTGCTTTTTCACGCCTAACGCAACCACAAGAAGTCTTACCTGATTTTATGTAAGTTTGGCATAAAATTACTTCGTTGCCACATTCACAACGACATTTCCATAAATTATCTTTAGTTCCACATTTATATTCTTTAATGCCATTATAATTAATGACAGTAATTTTTCCGAATTTTAATCCTGTTAAGTCATTTTTCATATCCAATCAATTGTTGGTAAATTTTTATTATGTGGTTTAAATATCATGAAAAGATATGATACTGCACTACCACCACCTTCTATCATTGTTTCAAAATCACCATTTTTAGCACACATAATTCTACTTGATGAAACCCATATAGTCTTAGGAGGATATTTTTCAAATAATGATTTTCTCTTTTTACCTTCAAGAAATTGTATTTTTAAAAACATACATACCTTATTCCCATCAGCAATTTTTTCCATAGCACTCTCAACAAATTCTAATGCGTATTTATAAGGTGGATTTGTGATAATAGTACCATTGAAAAGTTTATGTTCTCCATCAAGTTTTTTTAAGAAATCTTCTTGTTTAACTTCATCATTTCTTACGACTAAATCAGTTGATATAACATTATATCCATGTTTTTTAAACACATTTGATAAATGCAATTCACCAGCCGCAGGTTCCCATATACTTCTATCCTTTGGTATATCTTCAATTTGTAAAAGTAATTCGGCTGCTATAGGGTCAGTCGCATAATAGTCCTCACTTTGTCGCTCTTTATCTGTATGATTACTTGCTCCAAGAGTTTTGAAAATGCTGTTTTATTACCAGTCCAATCTTTATTTTCCATTTATCTATATTTTTTTTATGTTTTACAAAAATACGTCAAATATTTTATTCGTCCAAATTTTTATTTAAAAAAATAATTTTTTCCTTTAACTTTACGGCTCTCATTGCACCAAAACGAGCAACTTGCAACTGTTCTTCAAGAAATAATTTACGATATTTAAGATTTGGTTCAAATTCACCTACATTAATATTGTGAAATTTAAAATTCAATTCTTCATCATAAGTTATTATTATATTATAAGTTCTTTTTTTATCTGATATATATTCTATTACTTTATCATATATCGTTTCTGGAATACAATAATAAAAATATTTAATAATATTACTATATGATTCATGAGAATGTTTCTTTTTAAAATCATTCTTAAAATCTTCCCATGAACGTTTAATTTCAATTTCAGACAAATAGCCTGATTTGTTTAATACTAACATATCACATTCATGCCCAATATTTAAACTTGCGCCAAGTCCATAAACATTATATGCAACAATATTTTTAATATAATTAAATTCATCAAGTTTAGCAAGTCCTACTTCAATTTCATATAATGTACGTTTTGTATTCATTCTTTATAAAGTAAATAATTTTTCTATTGGTTTATATGTTTTTGTCGTATTCATTGAATTAGTTACTTCTTTTTGCCAAATGCATTTAAAATCTTCTGGCATATAGTATTCTGAAATGAATATTTGATACTTATTCTTATTTTCTCTACACCAATTATAAAAATTTTCATAATCAAAATTTTTACTTGTTTCATATTGTTTTGTTCCTTTATATGGGATATCACATTGTCCACACCATATACATTTTCCATTACGTCTAACCAATACAGTATGCCATTTTTCTAACGTTACACAATAAACCATATCGTTATAATCTATCCATTTTTCGTTACTTTTAACATGAGACTTATATGGTGTATTTTTAACTGAAATTACACAATATGGTTGTTTTGTTTCAATATATCTATTTTCTTTTTTATAAAAAGATACACGAGGTTGTACATATCTAACAGAAGAAGAATGTTTCGTTTTATATAATATTTCCATTATATCATCAATTAATAGTGGATAATTACCCATTATTATTTTTCTCCTTTCATTATCTGAATCCCCATCAAGAATTCCTTCAACAATATAATTTAATAACTCAGTATTTAATTCTTTATAGAATTTTGGAATGTGTCTATCTTTTTTATTTTTCCCAAAATTTTCAAAAAATGATGCATATTTTCTTGGAAAATAAAAAGTGTATAGTTCTTTTTTACTTTTATATAAGGAATATGATAATTTCAATTCATCTAATATGAACTTTAATTTATTAATTATCTTTATTTTCTTTTGTGTAATTGTTATTGCTCCCTTGTTGTTAATAGAGCCATCAGTTATAAATAAACCAATCAAATAACATATTAATTTAGCATTAAAAAAATCATCATTAATCTGAACATATTCTATTTGTTTGCCATTCCAATTACCTATATTATTTACGAAATCATAATTTGAATTACCAAAAAAATCATTCGCTTTTACAAAATGTTCTTTTCTTAAACGTTTTCTACTATATTTTTTTGAACAAAAAATATTATGATCGGATGTTACCATCAAATCTATTTCATTAGTTTTATAATGATACATTTTACCCGTATAATGATATTTTGTATGATAAATAGATGATACCCAATCTAAATTATGAGTTATTGGATCCATAGAGAAAAATTTGTCTTTTTTTATATCACAATCTTTGATATATTTCCATCCATTATCGGTTAATATTTCAGTGTCTTTATCAAAGCAATAAACAATAGAACCTTCTGGTATTGATACGTCTGAATAATTTTCACTAAAAAATTTAACTTCTTTAAGTTTTGGAATTTGTTTTAAAGTGTTATTAATTTGTTCAGTAATATAATCACGTGTTTTACCATTTTTCTGCATTACATTATGTCCAGAATAACCACCTGAAAAAAATCGTCCATTAAACGAAGCCATCCATCCATACCAACCAATTTCAGCATAATCTTCATCTGTTAATACTAAATGTCTTTTAGACAAATTATATAAATCTCTTCTGGTATCATAATCGTCTTTATTGATTATTTTTGGATATTCATTCCCTCTTATTAAGGATTTAAACATTTCTACAAGAAACTTATTTTTATCATTTGCTATTTTAATATAATGATTTGGTACTCGTTCAATAACAGAACAACTACCGCAAAACAAATCAACAAATGTATTAGTATCTTTACAATTATCAAATATTACTTTTAAAATTTCATCGGCAATACGTTGTTTATTTCCCATATATTTCATGTTCCAAAATTTATTAAATATTAATAGTTTCCTTTATGAGTTTTAACCCTCATCGGGTTGAACAGCAACCCACTATCAATTATCTCCTTAATATAAGGAGAATCACCGATTACTTTTCTCATTATATTCAATGCACCGTTCACATCGGCATTAACCAACTTACCAATTGAACTACAATAAAGACCACGTTTTACCCTCTTGCCAAGATAAACTGAATGTTTACCGATTTCCTCATTTGCAAGGGCATCACACTTGCTTGTGTAACTCTCTTCTGTTATGATAACCTTTATACCACATAATTCACATTTATATGTTAAATAACCTATTAATAAATCATAAGGAATACTAACAAATGTCTGGTTGTTTCGTTTACCGATTTGGATGGAGTCTTTCCATCCTCTATTATAACCTACAACAATGTTACCAATACCATTTTTTTATTAATATATTCACGATATATCTACTCATTTTATGAAACGTATCAGACATCTGTCTGTTACGTTTTGAATAAAGGTTTCTAATCCTCTTACTTGTGCGTTTGCCTTTAGGCGATGCGCTTTTTAATTTGCTTATTTCCTTATTAAACCATTGGTTTTTTGATTTAACGGAACGACCGTTAAATAACAACGGTTTGTCCTTATCCATAACCAAAGTTACAAGGTTATCAATACCCAAGTCAATTGAAGCATACCTATCATTGTCAAGTCGTTCATTTATAACGTCCTTAACGTTATACACTATCTCTATATCAAATGTTTTATCCAATAATGGCAATATTCTTATTTGTTGAAAGGCTGACAGCCTTTCTTTATATTTATTCCATTGAGGAATAAATAATTTCAAGTCTTTTGAAAGATTTATAAAGCCATCTTTAATGCTTGCACATTGGTTTGTATAAACCAATTGGTTGACATTTCCCTTCATATAAGGGAAATGTGGCATACCACGATATTTTTCTTTATGCTTTTTCCAATCCTTAATAGACTTGACATAACTTTTAACATTCTTGTCAAGTTGCTTAAGGCATTGTTGTGCCACTTGTGCCTTGAGAAGTTTATAGTTTATTTCACCTTCAAGATTTATTATATCTTTCATCATTTTGTCGGTGTCATAATACGACAACCAACGGTTGTTGGTTTTCAATTCCTGCTTAATGATATATAGTGTTTGGTTATACAAGTTTTTTGATATCTTGCATAAGTTATATAGTTGCTCATTATATGGTATGTGGAATTTATAAACCAATCTCATTCTTCAAGTCTTTCTTTATAGGTGTATTTTATTTTTCTTCTTTAACGTATTTTGTTAAAATAAACTTTGTTATTTTTAATATATTTGAAAATTTTATTAAAAAGTTGACTATATCATTTCCCAAAAATGTTCGTCAATTATTTTAGAAATATCAGAGGGTATTGGTTTACCATGTAACAACAACTTTTCTCTGGTTTTTTCAATGAAATTATTTAAATTTTCTATTTCATCTTTACTCATATTTCTATGCCAA
>NFZD01016435.1_pt1 | contig 13075 bp, 14 predicted proteins | sample 1095381 | NCBI WGS metagenome assembly NFZD01 (sample SAMN03609891, study PRJNA323583) | gut metagenome | isolation source: feces | host: Rattus norvegicus | place: Denmark: Riget | collected 2013 | reverse complement strand
GCGCTGAAGGCTCCGGCTACGCCGCTAATTCCGGCGATCGCTCCGGTGATGGTGGCGTTGTCGTCGGAAAATACGCGGGTCTGTGCCTGGGCGTCCGATAGGGCGTCGGCCAGGCGTCCGGCCTCGCGCTGAAGCTCTCTAAATTTCTCGGTCTGTCTGACGCCTACACCTTCGGTCTGCTCCAGCTGGGCGAGCTGCTCTCGTACCAGGCGAAGCTGGGAGCGCAGGGAGGTCTGGGCGTTGGCTGCCTGCTCGCTGCTCTGGCGCATTCCTTCCAGGCGCTGCCGCTCCTGATCTAATACGTCGAAGCCGTCATAGCAGGCTTGTATGCACTCGCGGCGCTTTTGGAGCTCGCGTTTCTTCGCTCTATAAACTTCCATAGTAGCCTGCGAGGCGGCGATGTCTCCTTTGTCAAACTGTTGGCCGGCCTGGGCTTTAAGTTTTGCCATCTCTTTTTCGAGAGCCATGACGGCCTGGCGCTGTTCGCTAAGGGCGCCGCTCATCTGGTCGGCATAGTTGTCGAGGCGGTTGGCGGCCTGCTTAAATGCCGCGTCCATCTGGGCGCCCCCGGTCTTGGAAGCGTCGGCGAGCCCCTGGATTTCCTTCTTGCTTTGCTCGACTATCTTAACTAAATTGTCGTTGGTCGCGGTGAAGTCAAACGACAGCCCGCCGCTGCTTACGTTCATCGATTTATCCGGTTAATCATTGCTAATACCTGGTCGGCGTTGTCGTCGGTTAAAACTATGTCGCCGCCGCTGCTATTTTTGGGGTCTACGTCCTCGACGCCTGGGGCGTCTATAAGCATCCTTTGCACGGTGCCCCAGGGTATGCCGTGAAGAAGGTAGTTTAATGGCCAGCCGAAGTGCGCGCATACCGATCCGCGGCGGCCGTGGGGGCTTTTTAAGCCGGTTGTTCTATAAGATTGGCCATCGGGTCGCTGGTGCGTGTCGCGCTCATCAATCTTATAGAGCTTATAAAATCCCCCAGGTTGCTGACGTTGGTAATAAGCACGGCCAGCGTAAATAGCTGGGAAGGCGTAACGACGTGGAAGAAGGTAGACGCCAGGCGCTGGAGCCGGTCTTCGTTGGGTTTATAAATGAAGGCTCCGGCTTTTTCCGTGGTGTCGTAGAGGTCTTCGCCCAGCACGGCGACGGCTACGACTTCGGCCAGGCGCTTGGCTTCCTTGTTGGCCATTGTGCGGGCTGTGGCTAAATAGTTGGCGTCGTTTAGTCTGGTTTCGTCGATCTCCATCTCAAGCCATAGGGCGCTAAGCCGGTCTAAGGTGGCCAGCGTCGGCTCGTAAATGGTATAAACGCGCTTTTCCGTTACCTTCTCCCGCTTCCGGAAGAAGCCGAAGAAGCCCGGGCGCCGTCGGCTGTAGGTTACTTCTACGTCGAAGGTTAGCCCCTGGTTAATCATGTGGCGGAGCTCGCTCTGCTCCTGCTCTAAGCTGGCTATTTTGGTGTCGTCTGTAGTCATTGGGGTGGCTGGTTAAATGTAAAGCCCCGCTAAGCAATTTTAGGGGGCTTTACGGTTGGAGGTCTGCGTGGGGTCGTGGCTTACTTGCCGAAGTTGGCGAAGGTGGATTCTATCTCGTCGGCGCTCAGCTTCTTGATATAGATCTTCTTTACGCCGCTGGTGTTGGGCTTCATCACGGTAACGGTGACTTCGAGAAGGAGGAGCCCCTTCTTGCTAAACTCGCCGTTAAATTTGGCCTTGATGCGGCCGCGGGTTACGTGGAAGCAGAGCCCCTTCTTCGGGGTTATAATAACGCTTTCCTCCTTCTGCGCTACGGCGTCCGGGTAGGCGTAGACGTCGGCGGCTACTTCGCCGCCGAAGAGGCGCGCTATGGTGTCCAGCGAAGGATCCATAATCGAGAAGTTGAAGGTAGTTTTACCTTGCTTCGTGATTTCGTCGATGGCGTCGTCTTCTTCCTCGGCGAAAAACTCAGTAGATTCGCCGTCCTCCTGGGTCATGTTGGCTGTGTCCTGGTAGGTGAGGCCGAAGCGGGTGTAGCCGTCGGTCTTGAAGGCGTCGGCGGCCGTCGTGAGCTCGGTGCTGCTGCCTAAGATGGCCGAAAGGCCTAAAGTTACTTTAGACATGGTGGTATTGGTGGGGTTTTAGTGAATATTCCATTTAATTCTAATATTGCGGTAGTGCTGGCCGGCGGTCGGTTCCTGGAGGGTCGTGTCGCTCTCGATCCACATCTCTAAGTCATCTAAGTTCTGGCCTTCGATGAAGTCTACCAGGGCGTCGCCTATCTCTTTAAGGCGCCCCCAGTTGGCCTTGCGCTGCTCCTGGCCGCGTATCTTTACGCGCCGGTCGGGCACGTAAATATTTACGTTAGAGGTACCATCCTGGGGCTTGTCGTGGCTTATGGCGATCGTATTAACTACGATGTCTTCGGTCTGACTGTCGGCCGGGCGGTCGGTCTCCTGGCATAGCACGCCGTTAATAGCTATTTTCTTTTCGTCGATGGCTCGGCGAAGAAGTTTATATAGCATGTCGTCGGTATCTATGGAGCTGCACTTCTTCATATCTCCTTCCACATTTCTATGACTTTCTTTTTGATTAGCTCAAGATGCTCATTAAGCCAGTCGGCGGCCTTCTGCTCGGCGCTGGTCAGTACGTCGCGGCCTTTGCTCTCGACGTAAACGGCATAGTACATGCCGGCTGTTACGACTAAAGCGTAGCCCCTGGTACCTTTGGCGGCCTGGTCGGCTAACTTCTGGCCTTGCGATGTGCCCTCGGGGGTGCCTTCGTAGCTCCCGGTTATCTGCCGGCCGTCGTAATAGACTGCGTAGCCTATCGACGAGCGGAGGTTGGCGGTGCGGTCTTTGAAGCCCTTGCCGCCGTGGTCGGGGTCTGGGATACTCCGTGCGTAGGCGACTGCTTGCTCGCCTACGTACTGGAGCGCTCTAACAGTCTCGTCTTGTATGAAGTCGAGAAGGGCGTCGAATTTCTTAGCGACGTCGGCGGGGTTAAAGCGTGGTTTTATACCCATAATCTACTATGAAGTCGGCCGAGGTCAAACTTTAGGCACGTGCCGGCTACTCTAACGGTGCCCTCGTTAACTAATTCCTGCACCAGGTTGGCGTCGTCCAGGCGGGCGACGGTGGCCGCGTCCAGCTCCTTATCGGTGGCTATTACTTCGGTGCCCTCGGGGATCCTGGTGCCGGCTCCCTGGGGTATCTGAATAAGCGCCGAGAAGGTGGTAAACTTGCCGCCGGCGGTCGCTATGGTGGCGCCCTTGCCGTTTGTTTCCTCCCGGCAGGCTCCGTATAGCTTCCAGCCTGCTTCGCTTTCGCGCCAGGCTCCGTGGTCGTCTTGCGTAGCTTCGCCCTCGCTGGCTCTGTAATAAAGCCGGTGGGGGTATTGGTTATTTATGACGTCGGCGAGGTTTACCATGTGTTACTGCGGTCTCTTACCTTTGGCTTGCCCTGGGGTGTTATCCCGAGCTCGCCGCAGGTCTGGTTATACCAGAATTTAATGGCCTCCCAGTTCCAGCTTACGCTGTAGCCTCCTTCGCTTACGTTGGCCAGGGGTATGACGGTGGCAAACTCGGCGACGAGGGCGCGCTTGGCGACGGTCGGGTTAACTACTGCGTCCGGATCCGGGATAAGCTCGGCGCGGTTGCACAGTATCAGCTCGACGTCTCCCGCTCCTATTCCGAAGCGGTTAGCGGTTCGGGTCATCCATTCTCTGTAGGTCATAGCTATAAGGGTTAAAGCCGGGGGCGGCGTGGTGGTGTCGCCCCTGGCTGTTTGTTAGAGGCTCCAGTTCTCGTGGGCTGTGTCGAGGAAGTAGCTACGCTGGCTTGACGTCCAGGCCGGGAAGGCGTTGGCGATGCCCATAGTGACTTCTTCGAGCGGTTCTTCTTCCGCAAATTTTTTGATAAGGGTGTGGCCGTTCATCGCCTTGATGGATACGGAGCCGGCTACGTTGGCGTCGGCCGGGCGTTTCCAGAAGGTGTTGCCCAGGATTTTGGTCTCGCTGAACATCACTACGTCGTTGGCGAAGGGGTTGCCGCTGAAGGGGCGGGTACCGTCGGCGAGCTCGATAGTGATGTCCTGGTCGATAACTACAATCTGAAGGCCGCGGAGGTAGGGAAGGCGCGCCATAGCGGCGTTAACCTGCTCCAGGCTCGGGGTCTGCTGAATGTTGAGGGCGTTGGCGGCGAAGCTGGCGCAGGCCTGCTGTACTTCGGCGGTCTCTACCATGTCGGCAAAGGTGTCGAGGTTCATGAAGGCAAATTTAAGGCTTATGCCTTCGGCCTTCGCGGCCTTAACTATTGCCTTGAAGTCGGAGAAGGGCTTCGCGGTCTGGGCGTTTTTCCAGCTCAGCTTGGTGCCGAGCTTGCGCTTCTCGGGGATCTGGTAGTCGACTTCGTACTCGGAAATAACGCTAACGTTATTGTCCTTCGTTACCGGAATTTTGCCGCCGCGGCTGATCTGGGTCAGCGCCATCCACTCGATGCGGGCGGCTACGGCCGTCCAGCAGAATTGCGTATCTTCAGCCCAAAATTCGACGATACGGCGGAGGTCGGGGTTCTGCGACGTCATGGCGATCATAACGTCGTATTCGGTGAGCTCCTCGTCGTTCTTGGTGCGTTTTACCGAAATTTTAGGGATGTCGCCCTGGATCCTGGCGATGGCCTCGCGGGTCTTCTTGTCGATGGAAGCGCCGCGGGCTACGAGGTCGGCCGCAATTTTGAGGCCGGCCTGGGCTTCCAGGGTCTTCCAGGTCAGCGTGTAGTTCTCGCGCAGCGGGAAAAGTGTGGGGTAATAGAAGGGTTTGAGGTCGTAGGTGTTAATTACGGCGGTCATGTCCTTCTCGTTGAGCCCCTTCATTAACGTGGGTATCATTGGCGTTGCTGTGTCTTGGGGTTATTAAATGAAGTTGACGGTAGGCAGCGCGGCGCGAAGGCCGGCGGGTGCGGCGGGCGACAGTGCGGCCTTAAACTGGCCGATAGTTACGGCGGCGGCCAGGTGGTTGCTGAGGGCTTCTACCGGGTAGGAGTCGCCCAGCACGGCTTTAGGCGCGTACTTAAATTCGGCTTTGGTGGCTTCGGCCTTAGCTTGTACCAGGGCGTCGCCGGCTTTAAGGGAAGCGCCCAGGGTGGTGCCTACGGTGATGGTGTCGTGGGTGGGATTGCTGCTCGTATCGATGGAAGTAATAGCGTAGGCCTTCGCGCCTGCGTCGGAGGCGATAAAGTCTCCGGGCTTGAAGTGGTGGCCTTTTGCTACTTTGTAGGTGGTGGCCGTAGCGGTGGCGGCTTCGGTCAGCTTGGCGGTCTTGACGAGGTGGTAGAGCCCTGCTTCGTCGACGCCTATATAGGCGCCTTCGGGAAGGGTGCCCCCTGCTACGAGGTCGGCGGCGCTGACGGTTACGCCGTTGGGAATGTCGGCCAGGTTGTGGGTGCAGGCGTGCGCTGTGCGTACATCCTGCTTACGGTCGATTTTTAAGCTCATAAGGCTGTGGGGTTATTAGTTAAATTTCTTTTCCGCTCAGCGTGTTCTCGGGTTTCTGGGAGGCCAGGTAGTCGGCTACGGCGGTGCTTACTCCCTCTTTGTTCACGGCTCCAAAAAGGGGCTTAGCCTGGCCGCCGAGGCCTGCGTCTGCCTGCTCTTGTTTGATTGCGTCGATGTCGCCCTGCGCTTCCGTGAGGTAGGTGTTAAACTCGTCGGCGGTCTTGAAGGTGTTGACGCGATCGAAGTTGCGCAGCATCATATCGCGGTAGCGCCCTTTAACGCCGGCCTTGTCCAGCGCCTGCTCGAAGGTTGCGCGATAGCCTTTGGCCGCCTCTTTCGCGCTGAAGGTAGTAACTACGCCCTCCAGTCTCTGGTCGATGAGTTTGCCTATGGCTTCCAGGGTTAATTCGCCGCCGGCTGGCTGCCCTTTGCCGCCGCCTTCTCCAGCGCCGCCTCCTTCGCCCCCGGCAGACTTCTCCGAAAAGTCGTACTTTTCGCGGAGGCCTTTTTCGTGGGTTGCGGTGGCTTTGCTGATCTCGGCGTCTGCCTTCTTGCGCCAGTCGGTTATGAAGCCTTTAACCTTCTCGTCGCTGAGCTTGTCGATAATGGCCTGGGCTTCTTCTTTGGTCGAGCACTGTAAAGCGATGGCGCCTGCCAGGTTCTCGAGTCCGTCTTTGCGCGCGCCTGCAAATTTGGCCTGCAGTAGCGCTAAAATTTCTTCTATCGTGGGCATGATAATGTCGGTTATTTGGTTTGTGGTTGGTATTATCGACGGCAAATTTAGCGTATTATCATAGTACGGTAGTAAAGAAGAAGGCCGAAGTTATGAGTAATTTATTGTTAACCGGTTGGCGACGGTATGAGTAATTTTTGCTATGTCTCTGTAGAAGGTTGTAATATGAAGGTCGGCGGGGTCGTTGCAGACTATTACAATTTATTGCAAAGTATTAAAGCGTCGCCGGGGTGCTCCTGGGGCGCTATTTGGTGGGGTCGCCGGTTCTGCGTATCTTTGCAAAAAGTTAACCTAAAGCGTTATATAGTTATGAGTATCGACGATTTTAATAATTTGCCCCTGGGCTACGCGGCGGCCTCGCTTAACCATGTCGTCGCCGTTATGTTTCCGCCGCATGCGGTGGCGATCTCCCCTGCTGAGGAGCTGGGGCTGTGCTGCTGTCTCTCTCGCTCTGATCGTAAAATCTTAAATAATGCCTTCGGCGCCAGGAAGCAATTAGCCGAGCACCTCTCTAAAATCAAAATACGCTAACTATGTACGTCCCGAAAATAAATACGCCTTCCGGCCGTCAGCCTATTACGATCGTGTCTAATAAATACCTCCTGGCGGCTTATATGAACAGCGACGCCAGCCCCGAAGATAAGGAGCTGGCGCGGTATCTCTATAGCCTGGACGATGCCGAGTATGCCGGGGCGGTGCTCCGGTGTGCTCTCGACGGTGGCGCCCTGGTGGTCGTCTATCCTCGACTTAATCAGAAGGCGCCCGAAGGCGCGCGGGAGGTGTGCGCGGTCTCCGATGGCGTCCTCTACCTTGTTAGCTCGGCTTTAGTGTCCTAATATAGTCGATCATCTCCTGGTATTCTACCGGCATTAAAAGCTGGAAGCATCTATTACCTAAAAATGCGTTCTCGAAGCAGTGGGCGAGGTACTCCTGGGGCTGTGCCCAGCTGTTCTTGAAGTAGCTAACGGAGTGGCCATAGCCTACGTCTTGACGGTTAACGAGGCTTCTTAACGTGTCCATAAGGGCGCCGAGCTGTTCTATCGCGTCGGCCTTCGTTACGCCGTAGCGCTTAAATATCGGGTCGTCGTCCTTCTTGTCGAACAGCTTATTTATAATTAAATCTATCTTCTTAGACAGCGTTACGATACGCATTTGGTTAACCTCGTGCTTAACTCGCTTTTTTGTTACCGTCCAGGTATCGGTGGCCGGGTCGTAGCTCTGTTCTTTAACCGTCTCCCAGTAAAAGTCTTTTTCGCGCTTGCGCCAGCGTGCCCTCTGCCGATCCATCAGCTCCTTCGTGCCTTCTGCAAAAACGAGGTTACGCTGGTCGGCGATAGCGTGGCCAAATTCGTGGTAGACTACGGCGCGGCGGTGGTGCTGGCTGCCGGCGTTTCGTTTGCCGTTGTCTAATACTACCAGCTTGCCGGCGTGGCTCTCGTAGCTGCCGCCGGCGTAGTCTATAATTTGGAGGGTCGGCTGCTCGTCCAGAAGTTTGAAGAAGTCGGTATTAAATTCGTAGTCGTCGCCGTGCTTCTTTAGGTAGTCGCCGCCGGGGTGAAGCTCGCGGGGCATGTTGGGGTTCTGGTAGGTAAAGAGCCAGCGCTTGACTTCGGCCAGGCGCTCTTGTATTAAGCCTATGTCGTTGCCCCGGAGCGCCATTTCGACGCCATAGAGGGCGTGCTCTAACGTCCTGGCCTTGCTCGGGCTTATACTCTGGAAGATTTTAATAAGCTCGTCGGCCTCCTTCTGAAGTTTAGCGAGCTCCTTCCTGGCCTCCTTCTTGGTCATCATGTTTTTGTCGGCCTCGGCCTTCTCCTTCGCCTTCTGGATCTGCTCCCATTCGGCCTGGGCGTCGGCCAGCGCCTGGTTTAGCGTGGCGATGCAGGTCTCGTAGTAGCTTTTAGTGCTGTAGGCGTTGGCCTTCGCTATCACGGCGTATTTACTCCGGAAGTCGGCCGGGGCGCCCTTGCATGACTTCACGAAATTACGGAGCGCCAGGTTTGCGGCCAGCCATTGGGCGCTGCGGTCGTCTACTATGGCGCGGAGGCGCTCTAATTCGGCCTTTAGCGGCTCCCTCTGGCCGGCTGCTCGTAGCGGGTCGAGGCGGCTTATATCGAGCCCCAGACTGTAGGCCTGCGTTTTGAGGTCGTCTATCCAGTCGTCGAAGTCGGTGCAGGGCTTCGGTGGCTGGGGCGGCTTCGCCGCCGTGCCTCCGATTGGTAGCTTGTGGGGTATCGCTGGCGACAGCCCGCCGGAGATGGTGCCCCCCTTGAAGTTGTCGCGGATCCAGAAGGGCTGGGACTTCCAGCCCTTGCTTCGCTCGGCTATGGCCTTGACGTGCGCCGTAAAGGCGGCCGGGACGTCGGTAACGGTGGCGGCCGAAGGTTGCGCCTTATAGGCTTCGTCGTTCATAATCGCGCGGAGGCGCTCTCGGCGTGCCTGGTGCATCTCCTGGGGGCTTTGAAGGATCGGCGTTACCATGCAGCGGCAGTTCGGGTGCCAGCCTACAAATTTGAAGGTTTTAGGGTAGTCGCCGGCCAGCTCGTCGCAAATGTCGATTAATACCTCGTCTTCGCCTTTGCTGTTCTTGATGGTGTGGTTGTTGCTTAGGCCTATACGTATGCCTACAACAAAGTCGAGGCGCTGCCATCGCTCCCAGTCGGCCGTCTTGTAGGCCATGTTAATCTCGGTGCGGGCTAAGCGCATCGCGTTCTGGTAGCTGGAGCGGTAGACGCCGCGGCCGGGGTGGTATGCCGCCGCGGCCTTGCTGAGCCGAAGGTTGCCGTATTTGTCCCTTACTCGACGGAAGAGCCGGTTAGGCTCGTTCAGAAGGCCTCTAACGTCCCGGCTTAACTCCTGGGCGCTCCGGCCGTCTCCGATGGCTACGTCCAGGGCGAGCTCCATGTGCTCGGTAAATTGGTCGGTGCACCTCCATACGCGGTCGCTAAGGTTAAGCCCCTGGACTTTTCGCCCCTGGAAGGCGGCCAGGCCTTCTATATTGCGGTCTTCGTACTGCTCCAGCTCGGCGCGGGTCAGCTTGCTGCGGTCTAATATGCCGGCCAGGTATTCGTCGGCGCGATAGGTGGCGGCCAGCCATTCGCTACGCTGTCCGGCCTCGATTACTCTCTGGACATTCTTAGTTAAGTCGGCGGCTATCTTGGTCGCCTTCTTCCTGGTGGCTGGATAATCGGCGAAGGAGAAGGGCTTGTTAGGATCCGGCTCGAAGATGGTGCCGGCCAGGCTGGCGTATTCCTGGGCGGCTTCGTCGTAGAGGCGTTTAACCTGGCGGGCGTAGCGGTCGGTAGCCTGGTAGTGCTTACGGTCGAGGCCTTCTATGCGTATAGTTAGCGAGCGGCGGTCTGGCTTTGGCATATTGTTATAGTTATTTTGAGCTAATTTTGCGTCTGGCGGCGTTTGCGGCTCTCGGTGGGTACTTTATCCAGCCGAAGAAAAAGAGCGCTTAAAACGGCTTAAAATCGCTTAATTTACTTTTATAATCAGCAGGGGCTGAGGTGTTTAAGCAGGTTTAACCGGTTAAGCCCAGTTAAACCTGCTTATTTTGACTTACAGCGGCGGCTCGCCTTCGTAGGTGGGTTCGCCTTCGATGTAGCTGTTGGCGCGGTCTTCCTCGGCCTGGATCTCGGCGAGCTCGGCGTCCGGGTCGTCTGCCCAGCCCAGGCGTCTTATGGTGCTGGCCTGGCTGGATATCTGCTTGCCGCCGTTGGCCGCCTGGAGGATGTTTATCTTGCTTAACTCGTCTTCGATAATGTAGGGCGTTATTTGCGGCTGTACGATGACGGCCTCGGCCGCCGCGGCGTTCTTGACGTCGGCCAGGCCTAAGAAGGCGTTTACTATGCTGCAGCGGCGCTGGAGGTATTCTTCAAGTGTTTCGCATTTGTCTTGTACTTTGAGGTGTGCGTCCATGAACAGAAGGCGAAGGGCTACGCCGCTAACGGCGCCTATGCCTTTAACCGTGTCGAAGCTGATATCTGGCGTTTGCGTGATGGTATAAATCAACCGCAGGAGGGTGTCTATCTCCAGCTTTACGCTCTCCGGGGCGCTCGCCCAGCTTAAATAACTGGCGGTCGCTCCGTCTTCGCCCTCGATGATGGCGCCGGCCTCTCCCTTCCGGGCGAAGCCTTTAACGGTGCCCTGGACGAAAATTTTAGGGCTGGCATGGTAGTCGTTGGTATCAGCAAAGTTACTCAGCAGCTTCTCCAGGCGGTCGATTAGGTTCTGGACGTCTGCCCATTCTACCTGGGGCTGACTGGCGTAAACGATGGGAATTTTGCCGATAGGGTTCTGCTTCGGGTAGCCTTCTACCATCTCCCAGTTGTTGTTGGCCTGGCCGGCGCTCTTGTCGCCCTGGCACGTCCATAAATAGTGGGCGTCGGCCGTGTAGGTCTCGAAGTAGGTGCGCGTTTGCAGGTCGCCGTCCTTCTTGGTAAACTCGCGGCTGAAGGCTATGAGGTCGCGGTTGTCGTCGAAGTATGGCCAGAGCCTATCTCCTAAAGCCGGCGAAAAGAGGGCTACTCTGAATTTGTATTTAGTCGGGAAGCCATAACGGTTGTGGGGCTTCGGCTGTTCTACCGGGTACCAGCATTCGGCTACTTCCTGGGCGCAGTAAAGGCTCCGGGCTACGCGGCGGTTCAGTGTGCGCTCCTTGACGTCGGCTAATACTCGCTTTAACCGGTTGAGGGTCTCCTTCTCGGCGTCGGTCTCGGCGTCGCTGGTGTACGTTACCGGGTGACCGAAGGTAAAGGCTACGGCGCGCTTTACGATCAGCTTCTGAATTGCCAGGGCGATGCGGGCTACTGGCTCCAGCCTAAATCCCTGGTCGGTGGTCAGCTCGACGTTGGGGTTAACGTTCTTTACTTCGCCGTATTCGGTGGAGTCCTTGTCTACTACTACCATTTTGTCGGGTCGCTTGATCCGGTCGTTAATGTCGTGTAGCTTGGGGTCGTACTGTGCGGCGTTGGTGGAGGCTGCGGGCGAAGGCTCCAGGCGGCCGTTGCGGAGTTCGTTTACTACGGCGCCGAAGTCTCCGGCTTGCAGAAGTTCTAATAACTCGGGGGGCATTGTTGTATGGGTTTAGAGGGTTAAAAAAATCGGGTTAAGTTCTGGGGGGTGTCGGCTCGCTTCTCGACGGTGCCGGTTAAGCAGTCCGGGGCGTCGTCGTGGGCGTTGCCTCCGTCCTTCTTGTAGTGTACTATAGCGCTCCAGAAGTGCGGCCAGCGGTGCTCCCAGCCGGTCGGGAAGTAGGTTAAATTTTGTACTTCGTTGGAGTGGCTAAAGATTCTTACGTCCTTGTTATTGGTCTGGTGGAAGAAGGTAAAGGCCGTTAATTTGTTGCCCAGGATTCGGCATTGCTTTTCGACGGTGCGGCCGAAGCCGCGGCCGCCGTTGTTGCTCTCGATAACGGCCTTCTGTACCTGGCAGCGAGTAAACTGGCGGGCGGTCTCCGGCTCGGTTACTTCCATCGGCGCGTCGGTATAGATTACGTCGGTTACAAAGTTGCCGATTTCCGTCTCGACGTAGACTATAGAGCAAAGGAAGTCAGCGCCGGTGTCGGCCGTATCTACGTAGGCCTTTACCGTGTGCTTGCGTGTTACCGGGATAACGTCGTAGGTCTTAAATTCTCGCTCGTACATAAGGCCGGTTAACGGCTGGGGGTTCTGCATGTACTGGGTTTCAAAGATCCAGGGCGTTAACTCGCGGGTCTTGTATATCTCGGCCAGATCCATCTTAAACGGCCAGAGGGCTACGTCCTTGCCGTTCTCGTCCTGCTCTAATACTGGAAGGCTCAGCACCTCCCAGGCCTCCGGCTCTACTCGCTGAAGGTAGCCGCAGAGGTCGTCTATGTCGAGCCGCTGCATGATTATTATAATCGGGGTGTTGCGGCTGTTTACGCGGTTTCGGATGGTGGTCTCAAATTTCTGGTTTACCTTCGTGCGTATCAGCTCGGAGCGGGCGTCGTCCGGCTTAATCGGGTCGTCTATGACAATAGCCCCGCCGAAGGTGCCGGGGTTGACGGCGGCCAGTTCCTCGACGGCCTTTATTAGCTCGTCGTCCTGGTCTTCTTCCTCCAGGTCTACCAGGCCGGCGCCGAAGCCAGTAACCTGGCCGGCCGAAGATACGGCGTAAAGGCCGCCGCCGGCCGTGGTGCTCCATTTCTGGGTGTTGCGGCTGGTCGGTATGGTGCCAGGAAAAAGCCGGGTAAATTCGGGGGCGCGGATAATGGCCTGCACGCCGGCGCTATTGTCTCGCGCCAGGCCGTCGCTATAGCTGAGGTGGATAAACTTGGCCGCCGGGTTAATGCCGAGCCCCATCGCTATGAAGTTCTTAACGGCCAGCTCCGTCTTGCCGAAGCGGGGCGCGATGTTAATTATTAGCCTGGTAACTTCGCCCCTAAATACGCGGTCGAGCGCCTGGGCGATGCGTATATGGTGGCGGCCGACGACAAATTTACGCTTATAGAGCTGCTTAAAGAAGAAGCGCGTAAAATTTAGCGTCGAGGATAACGTCCATGTCTTAATTACGTCTATGTTCCTAATTGCGTCGGTCGTCATCTGTTAGTAGTCCTTTTCGAGCTGGCTAAGAAGGTCGCCTATTTCGTCTTTTGTTAGGATCCTTGCGGGTATAAGGTCGGCGCCGTCCTTGCCGGTGAGTTCTACCTTCTGGACGGTCTTACCGTATTGCCTTTCGCGGAGCTTGTCTATAGTCGTGGTCTTGCCGTGCTTGGTGTCAAAAAGTATCGCCATAGCCAGGTTCTTGGCGTAGGAGGGTGCGTCGTCCCATTTGGCGAGCGTGGCCAGCTCGTTGGTAGAAGCCACTAACAGCCGGCGCTCTATCGTGTTTATTTCCTCCGGGG
>NFZD01002877.1_pt1 | contig 13079 bp, 10 predicted proteins | sample 1095381 | NCBI WGS metagenome assembly NFZD01 (sample SAMN03609891, study PRJNA323583) | gut metagenome | isolation source: feces | host: Rattus norvegicus | place: Denmark: Riget | collected 2013 | reverse complement strand
CACTATATATTACTTAAAGAGCCTAATAGATTAGACTGTTAGGCTCTTCAATTTGTTCTCTACAATCTCAAATGCTTCATCCTTGGTCATATTAGGGTTCTCAAAATAAGCATCTTTGACTGCCTCAAGCAGTATTCCGATTGTTGGAGAAGGTTTGATTTTAAATTCTTTTATGATGTCATTCCCAGAAATTGGAAGCTTAACATTTGCGACTTTCTCAGCATCTTCCATTTCCTCAATCCTATTCAGAATATCAAGAACTTGTCTCTTCTTCTTACCATAGGTACAGTGCAAGTTGTTTGCATTCATCAAGTCAACTGTTGCACCAAGGTCTTCACCAGTGAGGTTAATGAACTTCCTAATCTTCTTATCTGGAGGCAGCACACCATCAGCATAAACCGCAAATCCCCTATGGAATTTAATGGCAGTCTCTACCGTTTTGATAACGTAGTTAGGGAACTTCATCGTCTTGAGGTCATCAGCAGCCACTTCAGCACTGAACTTGTCTGGATTAACGTCTCTCCTTCTGCTAGTAATAATTCTACCAACGTCATGGAATAACGCAGCTAGACGATTCTCAAGATATGGTTGCACAGTATCAACCACATTCATGGTATGGTCGAAAGTAGATACCATTGGATTCTTTGACTCAAACGCATAAGTTGTGTCGTAGATGTCTGGCATAACCCTATGCAGTATTCCGCAGTAGTACATCTTGCGAATACCGATACTAGGTTTCTCACAAAGCAGAATCTTTGATATTTCATCACTGATACGCTCTTGAGAGATTATCTTGATTCGATGTGCATTCTTAACCATACCCAACCATGTGTTCTTCTCAATGCCCCAACCAAATCTAGTTGAGAAACGGATAGCACGCAGTATTCTCAATGGGTCATCGTTGAACGTAATGTCTGGGTCAGTAGGTGTTTTAATCACTTGATTCACAAGGTCATCCAAACCGTTGTTATAATCGTGAACCTTCTCTGTGCTAATGTTGTAATACAGAGAGTTGATTGTAAGGTCACGCCTCTTGGCATCCTCTTGAATTGTACCATACACGGTATCTGGATTTCTGCTCTCTTTATGATACTGCTCCTTGCGAGTCTGAACACACTCAATCTCAATATCTTTCAACTCTTCGTTCTTGTAAAGCTGAAACTTGGCAGTTCCATAGGTCTCAAATACAACAGGGTTAGTGCCAGCCACGTAACACTGATGCTTCATTGCCATGTAGTTTGCAAATAGCATACCACCGTTTTTAATGTCTACACAAATATCAACATCTTTACACGGTATTTTAAGTAGAAGGTCTCTTACACATCCACCAACTAGAAATACATGGTTTTCAAATGCAGTACCTTTGATTGATTCTTGTATTAGTTTGACTAGTTTTTTAATTTTTTCGTCAGCGTTTTTAAACAATATTTCGTTCATTTTATTTAATCAATTCTAGTGGATTTAAAAACTGGCATAGCTCGTGCTCATAATAGAAGATTAAATCGCTCTGAGGGTTTATTTCTATCCCACCTAGTAACTTATACACTTGTGGCATATAAGTGGCAGGAACCCCCTTTAAAATGCGTTTATGGGCATTTAAATAGTCCTCTTTCTCATATACAGTTAATATTGAGCTAGAAGTAGCCAGTTTAAACTGCCTTGAATGAAGCTTAAATTTAGTTCCATTATATTCAACTCCTTCAAATATAATTGATGGCATAATATCAAGTTTTTCAAACTCTTCCTCAGTGCCATTCCATTTCAAGATGATTTCATCAGCATTAAGAGAAAACGGAGTAAGTTTTTCTGTCATGATGTAATCTCTACTATGTCCTTTTGCAAAAATGTTTAAAATTCCATTTGTAGATGAAATTATGGATTCACCAAACCTATTAGTAATCCACTTTTCAAGGTTCATTGTTCTCTTTGGGTTCATTTTACCAAAGATTACTTGTCTTGTGTATTTTGAATTTTTGATATAAACAAGGTCTGTGAACTTTCCAATGAAATTTTCATATGTATCAGCATCATACACAATTGATGGATTTGCATATCTCAAAGCTTGGAAGTTTGCTTTTTTCATGTCGTATGAAATGAACATGCACCCATCTTGTTCGTTGGTATAAAGATTTCTATTTCCGCAAATGGGAGTAAAATTCTTAATAAATTTATCGTTTGAAATAAAATCTTTATAAGCTTCAGAATTAGTTACTTTTGTAATGATACCATCCCTTACTTGATGATAATATTCAAGGAATTTATTTGGATTGCTTTCAAATCTTTCATCAATTAATGACATAAGTTCATTATATGAGGTTTTAGCCCCATATTCTTCCTCAAGCAATTCTAACCTATCCTCAAAATAAGGTGAGGTTATAACTTGAACTGGTAAGTTATAATCACTCACAAAACGACTTCTTAAATGTTTTAAATCTATTGATGTTTCCATAATGCAAATATATGAAAAAAAGTTGAGTTGACAAAATATCAACCCAACTTTTAAGTTTGTTTAACCATTATTGATTGAACATTCAAAAATGGATACAAGGTCATTTGGTTTCAGTTTTTCAACAAATCGTGGGAAAAAGTCATTTATCCATCTTTCCTCGTTTCCATCGTCATCAACATCAACCCATCCATTCTTATCAGCATAGGCATAGTTCCAGTATGCTGTGCTATAGGTAACGTAAGCTTCCTTTGACTTGAAGTTCTCAAAGTATGCTTCCCTATCTTTCATTGATTCGTAAATGGTTTTCTCTTGGTCATTCTGTGGTTCTCTACCATCTACCACAAGTTCCCAAGCTGCTTCATATACCTCTTTGTTAGCACCATTCATTGCATCCCAATCAACGTCTTTAGCTAGTGCGCTATAAGATTCTGACCCATCTTTCAAACGCAATGGAATACAGAAATTACGTCCAATTCTGCAAGTATTATACTTAACATTAGGATTATCCTCTGACAATGCATCACCATCTTCATTGTAATACATTCCGTCTGTAAGCTCTCTGTAGTACTCGAATGGTGTCAGCTTGCTAAGATTGTCTAAACGTGCTTGTAAGGCTTCTTTAAGAGTTGGTTGAAGCCCAATCTTATCTACGTTATCAAGCATCGTCTGAATGGCTTTAATTGCCGTATCTTGGTATTTCTTAGCGTTAAGGTATTTGTATTTGACGTATGGCTCTGACTTGTAATCAGAACCATACTTTTCTACTATTTGTTTTGGGTTTTCACCCACAACCATCAATGAATAAAATTTGCTATTCGTTTGTGCCATAATTATCCATGTCCTTCTCCATCGTCAGTAGCCATAGCACCTCTTGTTGCATCTGCTACAGCACCTCTTAGTGTTGTTGGGTTGTAATACATCATGTTATTTGTGTTGCCAGCAGTGATAGTAGTACCAGCAATCATTTCAGCAGTAAGTCTATCAATTTCTTCTCGCATACCACGAACCGTTTCCTCATTTGGACGAAGAATCTCATCATGGTCGATTACAGTAGCGTTAGCTGCACGTCTCATAGTGCCATCGTCATAGATTGCATAACGTCCTGGATTCCATGCAATTGGTGCATCTAGTGCTTGCCACATACCATCTCCAACGGCTACACCTTCAGCATTATCTCTTCCATTGTTATCTTCCTCTGCTGCAAGCATTTCATCAATGAAATCTCTTTCTGCTTCATTATTACCCTCTTCCTCTGGAATATTCTCTTCGTCTATCATTTCTTCATCTTCCATTGCCTCACCAATATCTTCATCGGCAAATGGGTCATTATATGTGAATGCATGTGCTGTTATTTTTTTCTCAAACGAGTCAGCCACGTATTCATTTTCTTTAAGCATCTTCGAAAAATCAACTTTGAAAAAGGAAGAGGCTGTATCATTAAAGTGGAAAAACTGAAAGGAATTCAATGATTGGAAAAGAATATCATTAATCATATTCTGATTAGAATTCTTAAATCTGCTGTATGTCCAGATATAAGGTTTCTTGTTATTCTCTACAATTTTATTATAGATTTTATCCATAAACATTCTCTCTTCTGTTATGTCTTTAATAACAGTCTTATCATTGGAAGCCCAAGTAGAATATTTAAATGAGTTCATTCCAGGATATGCGAATGACGGAGAGCTAGCAGTTACAACACAAGCGATATTATATTCTTTTAGAATTTTATCAATATCTTCTTCATTGTATTGCATTCTCTCATTTTCCCAATACATCTTTCTGCCAATACGCTTCTCTTGCTCCATTCTCCATGTTCTGTCAAGAGATACACAGCCACCAATACATAGGCAGTTAAATTTGCTCAGTTTGATAACTGAATAGTCTTGAATGGTTTTGATGTTACTGAGGTCAATAAGAGCGTCTTCAAAATACTTAGGGTCATCGTTACCCCTCACAAACAATACGTGTGTATTATTGTCTGCTAGAACCTTATTAAACATTTCTAGCTTATCGTGATAGTATTTCAAATCTCTTTCGCCAAATCCATTGCAGCCATCTACAATAATAACTGTGTCTGTGAGGTTGTAGCCGCAATTCATCATTTTTGACATTTCCTTCAATCTAGTAGGTCTAGGCGCATAGTGTGGTGCTGGCCCACCAAAGATTCCACCTCCACCATTATGACTCTCTTCTTCCCTTTTCCTAGCTAACCTCTCTTGTCTTTCAATCTCTTTGGGGTGTGTTTCAACCACATAGCTCTTTAAGTTGCGTAGACTACCGACTACTGTCTTGATAAATCTATCAAAATTTCCGTCAATATTACCGCAAATTAAACAGTTTTTAGTTTTACCATAATCGTAAACTTTCATAATAAAGTTAGGTTTAAAATGTTTAACATAAATTTCCTTTTTGCAAAGATATGTTTTTTTTTCTTAAAAAACAAATAAAAAGACAAAAAAAAATGAGTGATGAAGTAATTTTTTTATTCATCACTCATTGGTGGTTATTTATGCTCTAGTAAGCTCGTACTCAAGAGCATCTTCTGTCTTGGCAGCATCACTCTCAACTACATACTTTCCGAAGATAGACTCTGTAGGCTTGATGTATTCGTCCAAGTTGATACCGCACTCTTTAGCAAGGTCTTTAGCTTGCTTTCTGATTACCAAGTCAGGTCTCTGACCAAGCAACTTGAGTGCTTCCATGTTCTTATTGCGGATGCAATTCTCAACAGCAGAACAATCAAAGTCGTTAACGACATTGACATCAATGTTCTTCTTAGAGACAAGTGCCTCTACAACCCATACCTCGCTAGGATACTCACAAGCTACGTTAATAGCTGTATCGTTATTGAGGTCTTTAGCGTTGAAATCGAAAGTCTTACTTGACAGTATAGACTTAATCATACTCTTCAACAAAGTGTTGTCCTCCTTAGAGGTGCTAACCTCGTCACTACCACTCAGATAAAGCAGTGACTCAAGAAGTGTCTCACCGAAACCATCCTCAATCTTAGAGTCGAAACCCTCGCAATTAACGATAGTGTCGAAAAGCTTGAACATTTTGTTGTTGATAGCTGAGAAGATAGGAACTCTCTGGTTGAACTCGTAGTTAACGTTGATTTTGCCACACTCTTTTTCAATCAGCTTGATTGCGCCAATCTCATCGTTCTCGTCAATGAGCTTATGAAGCAGAATAGATGGGTCAATTGTCTCACGGTTAAGGAAGTCATCTGTTGTTATTCCAATTTTAGAGAAATAGCCATCCTTTGTTATATCTGCACCAAAAATGTCTTGCATTTTCGCAAGAGACAATGTACCATATTGGTCTTTACGGTACTGCATTGCAATTAATGACTTGTCGTTGTTGATTGGGAGGTTGAAGTCCATGAACAAGTAAATCTTGTTATTGTTATCAACACAATTGAAATTACCAGCCTTAATGAAGGTCTTCTGAACGAAGCCTTGGAATGCTCTAGTATTCAGAATGTTAAGAACCAAACGACCATCGTTCTCATATGCCACTGCATATGACTCTGGCTTTTTCTTAACCATTTCCAAGATGTCTGTAATGTTCCACTTGAACCCTAAATTCTTTGGCAGATGCATGAACAGACTCATCTTGATACCGAATTTATCAAAGACGTTGTAGATGCTCAGTTTCTCGTCGCCTTGAGAATAAGGGCTAATCATACCGTAGTTATGGCAAGTCTGTGCCTCAACGATACCTTGACCACCCTCTACAGTGAAGCCGATATGTGCGAATGCATCAGTTTCTTTACGGCTGAAGTCGAACAAGAAGTATTGGTCACGATTTGACTTACTTGTAACGTAGTTTCTGAAGTAGCTTTCTTCACGAGCGATACACCATCCAGTACGTCCGTTACCGCAAAGCTTATGACTTGAATCGAATGAAGGAACGTGAACAATCACGCAAGGGCCTTCATTGAACACAACCTCACAGTCTTTTGTATTGTGCTCCATGTAAGCAAGAAGGTCTTCTTTACCCTCTTTCCAATCATATGACTTGTTCAAACAGTCCAAGATTGCTTGATGAAGAGAGTCAGCAGACTTGAGGGCAGAGCAAGTACTGTAGAACTTGTTCTTAATGCCCATAGGCTTTTTGTTGAACGACTTGAACACATCGTACCACTTTTTGAAATTGGCGTTATTGTACGCCTCAATAGGTGTGTACTCCTTACCCAAGATAGATTCTGTCAAAATCTTTCTCTGGTCGGTGTTGAATCGTGAAATGATATTCTTAATAAACGCAATACGGTCAACACCTTCAATCTCTTTAAGTAACTGCGCAATACCACTTTTATTAGAGTATGATACCACGTTCTTCTTTTCGAGCTTACTAATCAGATTGCTGTTACCAACAATCCAATTGTGGATATGCTCAAGCTCTTCAAACGTCATAGACTGAGAGAAAATCATTCTAACAGCCCAAATCTGATAGTTTGACTTGCCATCGAACATTTCACATACCTTAATAAACAATTTGTTAGTCTCTGGATTGATGCCATACTTATCAATCAAAGGCTGCATCTGTTTCTTGTTATAAGTCATTGTTTATGAAATAATTTAAATTTGTTTCTTGTTTGTTTTGTGCAAAGATATATCTAATTTTTCTATCTGCCAAATTTTTTTAGTTAACAAAACTTAAAAGAAAGAAAAAAATATCGTCCATGCGGCAATAATCACTATCATCATAAGGAAAGATATAATTGCACCACGCTTGGATTCATCCTCATTAAATGCAATAACCCTAACCGCCTTACTGAATTTATCGTTTATAAAGAATACTGTAAAGGCAATCGCAATAAATAAGACAAATGTTTTCATATGAAATGAGGTTTAAAGTGTGGTGTGCGGATTGCACACCACTTATTTTAGAATGGAGGCTCTGCTAAGTCGATTGTGTACACGCCAGCTCTTCCATTGTTAACTGTAACATGTGCGGTAACAAAATCCTCTTGCTCTTTCTTAGCTTTTATAACTGATTCATATAGTGGAGTAATCCAAGAATGTTTCTCAGCTAGTCCTTTAATCGTATCTTGCATTTCCTCGTCACCGAAACGAGCGAAGTAAGACACAATATAATTAGTTGAATACCTCTTTTCGGACATATTGAGATTATCAAGCATCAAATACATGAGTTCCTTGATAAGAGCACCAGTTAATCCAGAGTTGTAGATGTTGCTAAGAATTTTACAATATATTCTATTGAAATCTGTACCCTTCTTATTCTCACGCTTGATTATCTCCTTAATGATGAGGTAGTTACCAACATACAAAACATCGTTACGATTTTTCAATGTCTCGTTATAGAAAGCCTCAATACGCTCTTCATTCGGCTTTTCCATCACTGAGTTACGATACAACCGTCTGCTAGCTGCCTTGAGATTATTGAACGAGCTTTCCAAAATCTCTGCAATATAACTAGAATCTATGTAATCATTTAGATAATGACCATTGTCATAGATAATATTAAGATAATCAAATGACAAGAAATCTATAACAGACTGATATATAGTGTAGTAGATTGTTTCGTGCTCGAAATACTCTGACATTGCCTTATGCAAACAATTCTTTTCTTTCTTGATGCAGTCCATCAGCATGTTTACATTGAAACTAGTGAAAGCGTTTCTTACTTTTTTATTGATGTCATCAGTTCTCTTGATAATATCATAAGGTACGCCAAACTCAATCAACTTAGAATCAAAGTTTACATTGATACTCATTGAGGATTCATTGTACATATAGTTGCAATAGTCCTCTTCTGAACCGCCACCACTGTAGATAATGCCGAAAATCAGTTTGTTTGGGTCATACTGACTCATTGTGAAGTCAGCAAATATGATATGCTGTTCTTCATAGTCATCAGATGAAATGTTATCCATGTAAGCATCACCTAAGAAATACTTGATGTTCTCGTCACGAACTGACAGAACAAGTCTATCACCATCGTACTTGATAACATCAACGTTATTCTTGTCTACGCATTCATAGAGATAAGACATTAAATCCTCATAGCTCCATTTATATTGCGGTTTATCATAATGCGCAACTAAGGCGATGTCAATACCACAGTTCTGGAGCACCTTATAGATGCTATTACTACCATCGAATCTCGCAAGGTATGACTTGAGCATAAGAGTGTTCATATTGTTACCACCATTCATCAAGTTATCGTTGATGAAGTTGTGTGCTGAAGTGATACCCTTGTTGTATGTTGTGGTAAAACCTACAATAGAGAGTTTATCATCCTCAAGTTTTGAGAAGTCAAAAATCATATACTGTGTTGCTTTACCATGATTGTGTTCAATGTAATTATTCCAATATGACTTATTCTTGGAAATACACCAGTTGGTTGTCTTACCCAACTGTTTGATGGTTTCGTAGTCTGCTACCTTAACAAGAACAACAAAATCGTTTTCATAGACCACCTCATAGTTGATACCATCTACATTCTTAATGAAATCCATGAATGACTCCTTACTCCAGTCAAAATGTACACTTGTGACGTGTCTCATTTGGCGCATAAGCTCTTGATAGTCATCAATAGTTGATACCTTTCTAATGAAGTTGTTCTTCTTTGTGTCAGAAAGCTTAGAGAATCTTGCTAGCGTATTCTTGTCAGTCTTTGACTGTTCGTTAGCTTTCAATAGTTTTTTCTGTGCTGTATTGAATAAGTTGATGGCATCGTTAACTCGCTTCTCATTTCTGAGAATTGCCAACTCTTCCATAAGGTCGTTTACACTTTCTTGACTTGTATAAGCTGTGATAGTACCCTTTGACAAGTTTTTTGTTAACTGCTTATAATGTTCATTCCAAGTGAGAATGTTAAGAATGGTACGCATAGAGCATCCAGCCTTGAAGTATAAGTCCATTGCCCACCGAAAGAAGTATTTAGAACCCTCAGTATAGATGTAAATTCTCTTGACTCTAATATCATTAGTATTCACACAATACTTTTCAGTAAGGCTTTTGACCATCTTGTTATTTTCTTTCAAGAATGATGCATAGTCTTTGTCAAACGAATTAGGAAGAAGTGTTATCTCGCTGAATAAACCTTCATATCCCCTAAATCCGTCACAGCTTTTAGTCACCTCTAATGTCATGCTATGAGTAACCTCAGACAACATATCGTGCATTTCAGTGGAAAGACCACTGAGTGTACTAATACCATAATTAGTCTGATTATAGCAAGAATTAAAGATATACATTCGCTCTCCTATCTTTGAGTCAGGTTTTGTTTTTATAACCTCACAGATGTCAAAGCCATGCTCTCCACATCTGACTAAGACTTTTCTAAGAGAGCAATCAGACACCCTCCATAGATGTCTGATTCCTCTTATATTAGTACCTATCATAAAGTGTTTTTAGAATTTAATTTCGTTACTAAATTTCTCTGTGATAGCCTTTTCAAATTCATCGAACTTGACGTTAGCCTTTTCACACAGACCCTTCACAGCCTCAAGAACCTCTTCCTTGATTGCAAGTATATGAGAATCGTAGCGATTGACAATATACTTGACAGACTCAAATTTGAGTTCGTCCTCTTTCTTGGTTGTGGTAGTGGTTGTAGTAGTGGTGCTACGTGTTGTTTGTGCGCCATATCCGTAATAGCTTCTACGGTTGTTATCACCAAGGTCTTGGAGCATTTCTGTATCGTCAACAACGACACGCTCGTATGTACCGTTATTGTTACGTCTGAACGAGTTCTCGGTACGATTAGTCCAGCTACTGCCGACATGCTTCAGCTTATGCTCTGTGCAACCAATATTGTCGATAAGGTCAATACCCATACCGCAAGCTTGGTCCATATCCTCAACGATAATATACTCACTTGGTGAGTGTGCGTAGTAGCCACCATTACCGAAGTTCATACAGATAATATCTGTCTTCTCACGAATGTTCTTAACATCGGTGTAAGGCTCTGAGAAGAAACAACCCTTTGTAAGACCCCAACGGTCACATACCTCTTTCATGTGTTTTGTGTAGAACTCGTAGCTAAATAGCTTAACGCCACTACAAGACCATGCAGCACGATAAAGGTCTGGAGAGTCATAACCGATTACATAACCAACGTTCTTGAACCAATCCAAGTCAAGAGCGTCAGAGCCATGACAACCAGTTTCCTCATCCAAGAAGAAACAAGCCTTAAGCTTATCAAGATGCTCGAACATTGACAGACAGATGCAGACACCACTCTTATCGTCAGCACCGATACCGATTGCTGCACCACCGTTTGCATCTACACTTACCTTGTGGTAGCCCTCCTTGGTTCTCTCAGTCTTGAGGTCAAGAGGTACACCAGCGTAGATGTATGGGTCTTGCTTGTCTTGCACTGTGTCCAAGTGTGACGTCACACAAGGATAGAACTCACCTTCTGCAAGCTCACCCTTTGTGAGATATACGTTTCCGAAATCGTCAAACTCGTATTTGACACCATTTCTTCTTGCCCATAAAATGATGAACGTCACCATGCGATACTCTTTCTTTGAATGAGTTGGTACGGACATACAATCATACACGAAGTCCTTGTTCAAGTAGAGCAACTGCATATCATCGTCTTTTGGGCCTTCAGGCAGTTCCACTTTCTTTTCCTCTTCGCTGGGCTTTGACTCATTTGAGTTAGCATTTGTTGCTGCATTTGTATCAGCATTAGGGGTCTCTTCTGTACCCTTATTCTCTACATTCTCATTAGAGTCATTTTTCTGTTCTTTCTCAGCCTCACTAGGAATGTTTATGTTTTCCTCATAAGGTGTGTTGGCAACAACATTGCCATTCTCAGTTAAATTCTTTGAGTCAGCCATTTCTATTATTGATTTAATAAGTTTCTGCAAAGATATAAATTTTTTTTGGTTAAACAAATAATTGATAAAAACTTTAACGTTTTTTAACTCAAATTACTCGATGATTGCACACGCCACAAGTGGTGAATGCTTTTCTTTCGGTGCTATCTGAATTCGTGTTTCTTTTCTTTTTCCTATTGTAATATCTTTCTCACAACAATCTTTAGTGGCAACGTTTACCCCAATCTTATAACCAAGTTCCTTGATGAGACTAATTCTAAAGTCAATCTCTTTAACATGGTCTATGAAGTAATTTATGTCTCTAATATCCCTAGATATGTCTTTGACTTTCTTACCCATTGTGTAATACTGAGTTTAGAAGTGTTTTCTTGTCTTGGGGTGAGAGTTTAAACCATTTACTTGAAAAATGAGACAATCCAAACTGATTCTTAATCTTAGTCTTGTCTGTATTCGCTAATGCGTCATAAGTCCTAATTAATTCACCTTTAAGCAGAATGTTCCTCTGATGAGAAGTCAACTCATTAAAAATGTTTGACCAGTCTTTCGTTGGAAGATGATACTTTGCAAATATGTGTTTGTATTTGGAACTCGCATGTAGTCTTTCCGTAACGGTTTTCTTGTTCCATCTGTTACTCGCCCTTTTCTCTATTGAGGTGTGTGATAAAAGATTACTGATGCTTTCATTCTCGTTCATAAAATCTTTATGTGAGGAAACCCACGAATCTTTAGTTCGTAGAAGGAATTACACTTTTTTTCCTCTTTTTTTTTTTATTAATTATTGATTATTTTTTTGAAAATACTTAATATTTATATACAGAGGTTTCACCTAATGAAAGCCATAACTCTATGAACGTTAAGACATATAACATTGAACTACAAATGACTGAGACAACTCGCAACCATTGGATGAGCCTATTGGCTCAGACAAGGGATGCATTCAACGCTTGTGCCAATATGGTAACAAGCGCAAAGACTTCGTTGTCACTCGTTTCAGTCCATGCCCAGTGCTATGACGTTCTCAGAGAGCAATTCCCACGAGTGCCATCACAAGGCATCATTCGTGTGCAGAAATCTGTGCTTGCAATGCTTCGCTCAATGAGAGGCAACAAGCATAAGGATGCCTCAGTACCTCAGATGAAAAGCCTTGCACTGCAACTTGACAAAAGGCTATACAGCAACTTGTCAATAAATGGCATCTCATTATCTAATGGAATCCCACAGAAACGTGAGAAATGCACGTTTGTGCTATATGGCAAGATTCGTGAGCTGTTCAGCACTTGTGTTCCGAAAGACCCCACAATCTTCGCACGTGACGGAAGGCTCTTCCTAGCAGTACCTTTTGAAGTTCAGTCCTTGCCTTGCAGGAATGATACCGCAATAGGTGTTGACCTTGGAATGAAACGATTCTTCGTCACCTCAGAGGGCAAGTCCTTCATTGACAAGGAGTACCTTAAAGAGCGCAGGAGACTGCGCTATCTGAAGCGTTGCCTTCAGAGCAAAGGCTCTCACTCATCTAAGAGACACCTTCACAAATTGTCTCACAAGGAGCGTAATGTGTCTAAGAACGAGGTTGAGAAGGCTTGTAACGTGCTACTTCGTAACACAGATGCTAGCATTCTTGTGTTGGAAGACCTCGCCAAGATTAAGGTTAAGACCTCCAAGACAAAGGATGGCTTCAATAGGACGAGGCATAACAATGCCTTGTCTCAAGTACCATTCTATATGTTCAAAGAACGCTTGACCCATAAGGCACAACTCGTTGGCAAACGAGTTGAAACAGTTTCTCCAGCGTTTACAAGTCAGACAGACAGC
>NFZD01000070.1_pt1 | contig 13081 bp, 14 predicted proteins | sample 1095381 | NCBI WGS metagenome assembly NFZD01 (sample SAMN03609891, study PRJNA323583) | gut metagenome | isolation source: feces | host: Rattus norvegicus | place: Denmark: Riget | collected 2013 | reverse complement strand
TTTTTTATATAAATTAAAAATTTCTTAATGCTCAAAATATTTTTTTTGTTCACATGAAGTCGTTAATTTCATGCAGTTTATTATAAAACTTCTCATATTTTCATATGAGTCCAGACTATATCATCACCCTATTAAATAGGGGTCACTCACTTCGAGCCACTTGGCCCTACTCCTCTCATGAAGGATAGTCGTTGAACAGTGTTCTATTCGAACATATGCTGCTGAAGACCCATTTTCCCAAAAGCATTTAGGATTTAACCATGTGCCATCCAATTAATTTTTTCTACTTTCGTAACATTCACGTCTAGGCTTATTTCATCCTTACGTTGTAGTTTAATTGGCTTTAGGGATTGCCAGCAATTGTTGTGATATGGGTTAATATTTATATATTAACACTACATGCTGATTACTCAACATGCGGGGCGACACTTACCCCAACCTACTTGAATAGTATCAAATAATTGTGTATAGTTATTAGCTGTAACCATAGGTACAGTAGGAGTAATAGCCTGAGCCAATACAGTTGTAAAAGTCTCTTTAAAAGCTGTATTGTTAAAAGTAGCCATAGGATTCTTTAAATCTTCTAATCCATTCCAAGTTCTACCAGATTGCTCCATGCAGAATTTAGGAAAAGCTTCATTAAAAGTAGCATTCTTTTCAATATATTCTTTGGTATTGTCATTGCCAGCAACAACATCACTAGCTAAATCATGTAAGCTGAGAACTAAATTATCAGCTACTTCATCGTTAAATTTATTATAACTAAACATCATTCTATTCATGATTTATCCTCCTTTTTATTACATTACATTAACAACAGTACAGAAATATTCTGTATGAGTATTAACAGTTCCCTCAGTTACGTTTCTCTTTAATTCCACTTTAACACAAGTCTTTGTGGTTTCAGCAGAACCAGCAGGAGTCCATTTTACATCAGAAGCAGTAGGAACAGCATATTGACCAACAGTAGGAGTGGAAGCGAAATTGCCCTCATCAGTCCAGAAAGTGTCACCCTTCATTAATTTACGAACACGAGTTTTTTCAGTAGCAGGGCAAGTTAATCCATAAGTCTTTACGCCATCACGATAAAGAACATCCATAATAGCACCCTGAGAAACACCATCATAATCTACGATACCAACAGGGTCAGTATCAGCAGCAGGTGCTTCAATTTTTCTAGTATTTAAATCTTTTTCTCCCTCATAAATAGAATGGTCTTCTAAATCACCAATAGTAACTAAAGCTCCATCCATAACTTCTGCACGTTCGCCATCTTTATAAAAAGCACCAGTTACCAGCATAGTGCGAATATCTTCACTAGCCATTAAGCCTTTTCTAAAATTACCCATTTGTTTTTCCTCCTTATTTTTTATTTTTCAATATAATCATTTAAAACATCAATAGGATTTTTGCTTTTTTCTTGATTATTTGGTTTCAAAATATTAACACTAAAATTATTTTCTTTAATATTTTCAGAGTTATTTTTTTTCATTTCTTTTCTTTTGCGATAAATAAACTTTGCTATCATATTTTCGACAAAAGATTCACATTCTTCGTTAGTTTTAAATTCTTTATTATCACATTTTTCTTTTACTTGACATTTCATATCTTCAATGTCATCTTTATCTTCATCGGGGTCAATATCGTCTTCATCATCAATCATTTTACATGCATTATCGTACATTTTATCACATTCTTCTTTGAAAATTTTTTCTTTTAATTCAACTAATTCATTATTAATAACAGAATAATTTTCTTGAAGAGCAATATATTTATCATACAACTGATGAATATCATAGGATTCTCCGTCAATCTCAATAGTATCAACTGACAAAATTTGATTTTTATTTTCATTAGTTGCAAAATTTTCCTCATGATTTTCAACATTTTCATTATTGTTATCATTTACTTCTGCATTAAATTCTTCTTCTGAATTAGAATTGTTTTCTAAAGATTCAGGATTATTTTCTGCTTCGTTAGAATTATTTGCAAAATTTTCATTTTCTTTTTCATTTTCTAAAGATGATTCTTCGACAAAATCTTTCCAACTAGGTAAAACTTTTTGAGACATTTCAAAATTTATACTAACTTCTTCTTCTTCACTAATGTTATAAGGATATTTAATGTATTCACCATCAAATCTCACAAAAACTTCTGAATCATTCATATCACAAATGTAATAATAACAACATTTTTCTTCATTATCATCAATTGTTTCAAAATGTTCTTTCAACTTAGATTCTAATAAAAGTTTTTTTTGCTCGACAGTTAACATTTCATCTCCTCCTTTCTCGGCAAAATTGTCGCTATTAGAAAAATTAGAATTATCTAAATTATTTTCTTTTTGATTATCATCTAATGATTTATACGCAAATTGTAAACATTCAACTTCTTTTTTAAATAAAGCATTTTCTAATTTTTCTAAAATAGTTAAATTAGCTCCTGGGATTCCTTCTAATGTTTTATCTCCTAAAATAGTTACACCTAATAAACTAAATTTTGTAATAACTTCAATACCTTTATCATCAATGTAACTATCAAGAACTTCTATTTCTACACTTACTCTTTTTCTTTTTGATTTTAATAAACTTTTAACTGCCTTATAATTATATTGAGTCCATAAACAACAACGAAATACTAACCAATTATTGCCATTTTTATTTTCAATTCCTACATAGTCACTTTCTCTAACTGTACCTAAAATTCTTTCACCATTTTCATAATCCCAATACATTTGTCCTAATTCTTTATCATATTCTAAATCAGCATTATGTTCATCAAAATCATCTTTACCATTATCCTTACCTTTTCCAAAGGCTCCTAAAACAGGCTTGTTTTTTACAGAAGGGATTGCATCTTCAAGAGATTCTTTGGTAAAATGAGAATTGTTTCTATTAGGGTAAGCATCTGAAATAGCATCTATTGATACATCTAAAAATTGTTTGTTTAATAAATCTTTAATTTTTACTTGCATTGGTGCTAAATCAAATTTTAAAATTTTTTTATCACTCAAATTTTTCCCTCCCCTCTTTAGTATTATAAAAATACTTTTATTTTCAAATCGATATCTTTAATAAAGGCATCAATTTTCCATCAACATAATCAATGAATGTGTTTTTCCTACAATTATTTTCATTAATAAATTTAATTATTTCATCATTTGGATAAAACCATTCATTATTAGAATTTATTCTAAAATTACCAAAAATAGAATGTAATTCTTTTTCTTTTGTCTTATTCCCCTCTATCCATCCTAATTGCATAATTTTTTTGCTATTTCCTGTTTGTAATTGTTGTATTCTTTTATCTATATTACCTTTTGTATAGCCAATTTTTATATTATTATTTTCATCAACTAAAAAATATACTTTATCCATATTTTAAATAACTGTAAAATCATCAAAATACTTGTCAAATTTTACAGGATTATCTCCTATTTGTTCTGCTTTTTTAGCCCAAATTCTAACCTGATTAACATATTTAACCAAATTAAACAAAAAGTTTTCCAAAAATACTTTACATTCTGTTTCATTATTAATTTCTGCGATATCTAAACATTCTTGTATTTTTGCTCTAAATTTATCAAGCATTTGTTTAACATCAGAAAATACAATAATTAAATTTGGATAATCTTCTTCGTCTGAGGTTAAAGCAGGTCTAACCGGTCTTTTCCCCATCTTTATCATAAAATTAGAAATTTCATCTGCTAATTGAGGAAACTCATGTGCATATTTTTCATGAAAAATTTCTTCTGCTTCAACCAATTGATTAAACCCTAACCAATAAGCCACATTATCACTATGACTATTCATTTGAAAGCAATATCCTAAGAGTTCAATAAATTTATTTTTCATATCTTCACTCAATTCAATCACTCCTTAACTCTTTCAAAAATATTATTATTTTTTTTGTATTTATAAATATGATTACATTCTTTACATTGAAAATAATAAATCATAGGACAAATCATTTCTCTTTTTTTTAATAAAATAAAATTTTCATCATTTATATCTAAAATTTTCATTATATTTTGACATTTGCATTTGTCCATTATCTTTTTCTCCCATTCTATTTTCATATTTTTCTTCTAAACACAAATCACAAATATATTCCTCATCATCAGATAAAACATTATTACATATTAAACATCTTTTTTCTTCAATTTCATCTAATGTGATTAAAGTTGAAAATTCTTTAACCTCACTAACATTATTTCCTGCATCTTTAGAAATAGCTGTATTTTCATTTTCTATTTCCTCATCTGCTAATGGCTTGCGACCAACAGGATTTTTTTCCTCATTTGTATCATCTGTATTCTGTTTAGAAACTATTTTTATCCCCAAACTCTCTATATAATCATTAGTGCAAATACAATCTTCTAAACTCATATCATCTACACTTAAAATTTTAGGTAAAACAGATGTTACTCCATTTGAAAATAATTCTCTTGCTAATTTTACATCATCTTTCCATTGATAAGCATCTCCCCACAATGATATTTTCCATTGATATTTTAATTCAAATTGATTATTTACCATATAATTTAAAAAATTTTCAAATTGTAAAGTTAAATAATTACATTGAGAAGCTATCAATTGTTTCGCCGCAACCGTCATAGCAACGGTAGGTTTATCAGATATTCCCAACAAACTTGAAGTGCCTGATGTCGCAATCAAATCTCTTAATCTACTATAAATAATATTTAAATTTTCAGGTTGATTTTCAACGGTAAATAATTTATAATTTTCAAATGGAGCAAAAAATGGAAGTACTGTACTAGATACATTTGATTTAAATAAATTTTCAAAACCAACAATTGAATCAGGCGAAAATATACTTGCATCCGAGCCAGCTTTTGCATCTTTTGTATAAGGAACTTCTGCCGTTAAAATTGATGAAACTACATTACTTAAAATACTACTTTGAATCCATCTGTAACCACTTAACTCAGAAAAGTCTAAAAATAAACTTATTGTATCTGGAAAAGCATTCGGATGAGATTCATCTTGAGAAAAAGTCCATGCTAAATTTTGAGGTAATTGAACCCAATATAAATAATTATCATTAACTGTTTCAAACATTCCCTGATGAACTAATCTATTATTATCTTGAGCAATAGATAAATTATTTGGAGAAAATTTTAATTTACCATTAGAATCTTCTATAATTATTCTATTTTCTATCAATTCATTATAAATTTCAGTAAAAATTGGTGGATATAAATCTAAACTATACATCGGATTTAAGAAAATCATAAAATTAAAACTACATACAAAATTTTGGTCACTTCCAAAACTAGTTAATTTAACCATATCCGAATCTAATTTTTGTAAAACAAAAAAATTTACATCACCATTTTTTTTATAAGAAGTTCTTACAAGCCATGAAGTTTTTCCCTCTACTTGAGTCGCTTTATTTACTTTTTTAAAAGTTTGTTTTACTCTAAATGCTTTTAATATTTTATCAACTTGCCTACTTTCTTTCTTAAATTTTTCTGATGTCATATCTTTTTTATCGACATATTTAGGGGTGTAATAATAATTATACAATGGAATATCCCTAAATAAATTTAACAAAGAATGATAAACATAATTAGTAAAAGATAAATTTAAACTTTCTCCTCTTAATATTTCTTCACTATTTTGAGGTGATTGCAATGCTTTTTGTAATTCTTTTTTACCTCTAGAATTTGCTGGGGTACTTGTTCTTCTCAATCTTTCATTTTGTAAAAATGGATTATTTAACATAGCATTACTCAAAGCATTTGAAATTTGAATATTAGAAATTCCTCTATCAGAATAATTTTTTAAAATTTCTTTCCATTTTTTCTGAATATCTGATAAAGTTACTTTTTCATTATCATTATTTGACATTCTAATTTTTTCAACATTTTCATTTTCTACTGGTTCTTTTACTCTTTGTTTGGGAGGTCTTCCTACTTTTCTTTTTTGCTCATTTTCCATTATTAAATTCATTACCTCCTCTCTATAAATCTTGTAAATTTTTATCAAAATCAATTAAAAATTTATAAAAACCTTGCAACTTTTCTTGCTCTTTATCTTCCAGTTCTTGTATCTCTAATTCAATAAATTTATTTTTACACCATTCTTTAACTTCTTTCGCTTCATATTTTAAATTATTTTCATCAATCTTAGTTATTAAAAAATTTTTAGATGGTTTGAAAATTTTTTTTATTAAACTATCACAAGAATCTCTTTGAGTATATTTTTTTATACTTATAAAAAGATTTGTTCCATAAAATAAAACATCAAAATTATTTTTTGTTTTATTTAAAATCTCTTCTAAATTATTTCTAAAAATATTTGATTGTATTTTAAAAATCATATTATTTTACTCCATAAAAGGATTGGTTCCTAAATTATTAAAGGGGTTATCTCCTACAAACATATCATTAGTTTTATTAGATTTTCCAATCTTCCTATTAAAAAATGATTTGAAATCTGTTTCATGCTTATTCGAATGTAATTTAGATTCTGCCCTAACTTTTGCTAAATACCAACAAGCCATTGCCATACAGTCACTACGGTCATCATGTAATCCTTTCATTTTCATTTCATGACTGGTATCAAAAGAAATTGCTCCTGTTTGAGAATTTTTAGTTTTTTCCATTCCAATCAGTTCTTCTTTCATTAATTCTACTTCTGTTAAAATAAGAAAATCTTCTTTCATCATTCTTACACATTTTACATTAATAGAACCATCAGAATTTTCTTCTGTAAATTCTACTTCTCCTCTTGCATTCATATTTCTAGGAAATATTACTAATCCCTGATTTATCATATCTTGAGCGGCTTCATATGCGGCAACTTTATTTTTTTTAAAATTAAACATTGTTAAACATGTTGCGTTTCCCACATAATCATCTTCTCTTGGCTTCATATAAGGGTCTTCTAAATCAATAAATCCTCTATGAATTTTATTATCTTTTCCTGTCCATTCATTCATTAAATATTGTGCTATATCAAAACCGCCACCACCAGCACCAGCATCAATAATTAATCTTTCAATATTTTCATAATCTACTGCACCCTCATTATAATCTAAAATTACAGATTTTAAAATGTCAACTTGTTCTGGCTTCTGAATAATCAATTTTTCTCCATTAGCTAAAGTCTCTATTAAATTTCTACAATTAACAACTTTTAACATATACCCTTTTTTTTCATCTTCAAAAATTTCAACAATTAACACCATTGAATTATCTCTTTTAGAGCTAGGGTCAAAAATAATTAAATATTTTTTATTTTCTTCGTTTTTTTTAATAGGTTCATAAGGAATGCTATATTTATCTAAAGTACCTCGATTAACTAAAGCGTCTTGTCCTCCTGTTTTATCAAATATATTTCCATATTCTCTTGCCGCTTTAAATTTGTTCACTCGATAAGCGTCTTCAATAATTGATTTTTTAACAAGAGGTTTTGATGGTTTCCCATTTATCATTGGATGTAAAGAAAATTCACTATCTAAATCACATACAAAATATTCTTTATTTCCCTCTAACATTTTTATTGCACATAATTTATACATATCCCAAAGTTCTGTATCAACACTTTCCGCAGAACTAATATATAACATTTGGTTGGGAAGTTGTCTTGGATAACAATCTGTATTAATATTACCTGTAATAAAGTTTGTATCCTGCGCAGAGAAAGGTTTAGCTAAAGCATAAAAATCTCGTTCTATTTTACCAGCTTCTTCAAATACACTTAAATTTGAACGAATACCAACAATATTTTTTATTACACTATTTAAAGTATTTATACTACTTCCATTATATAAATTACAATAATTTGAATTTTTATCGTGTACAAATCCATCATTACCAGAAGATTTCATTAATTCCCCAACAAATAAATTACTAGCACCAATAACAGATGCTATATTACCCTTTGCCAAACTTTCTAATTTTCCAAATAATTCTTTTGCCTGATTTCCAGCAGGCCCCATAATATAACAATTCATATTTGGAATTAAAATAGACCGGGCCATCATGTAAGGAGAAGCTAAATATGAATTATGAGTTACAGTAAAATTATTACCACATAAAAATAATCCTTCGGGATCAGAAAGAGTAATGCATCTCATAAATTGTTTTTTAGAAGTTTTTCTAATATCAACAATAGCCTTTTTAAAATGAATATCATTTAATTTATCAGGCAATCTATTAAATTTTCTTTTTAATTTAAAAATAGGCATTGTTTTATCAGCACGAAAGTAAATTCTCCATACTTCTGCAAATTTATCATTTTCTTTAACATACTTGACTTTTTCTTTTTTATTTAAAGTATTTGGAATACCTAATGAATCCATAAGTTGCTTCACTTGTTTAGCTAAAGATTCTTTTGCTTGAACAAATTCACAACTCCCATCTTTTTTAAGCGAAACTGTTCCATCTGAATCTAAAAGTCCAGCTAATAATTCATATCTATCATTTATTGAAGCATACATATAACGGTCTGGTACATGTTTATTGTTAAGAAGATTTAAAGATTCTAATTTTTTTCTAAAAGTACTTAATAAATAATCTTCATATTCAGTTGTTCCCTTTTTTAATTTATATTTTTTTGTAAAATCTTTAAGCCTATTTGGATAAATTTTATAATTATCTCCAATTTTATCAAATTCAAACTCCCATCCTTGGCAAGAAGTTTTTAAATTATTTAAGGTATCATCAATATCCTCTTTTCCACAAGTGATATCTCCACAAGAAGAAGTCCCATCTCCTAACCATAATCCCAACAAATAAGGAGGGATAATTAAATTAGAATAATTAGGATATTGAATAGGCTCCGTTAAAGGAACATAAAATCTATATGAATTATATCCATTTTTTACTTTTTTACTATTTTTTTCTCTAAATAAATTATCTTTAATAAGATCAGTATTGGCTATTCTCCATTTAGTACCATATTTGTTATGTCTATCGGATTGAGCGTCATAGACTTTCCATAAATGTTCAGCATTACATTCAATTATTTCTCCATCTTCAAATTCTACTTCATAAGTGTCATCATATACAAAATCATTCATATGAATAATTTCTGTTAGGACACCATTAGGGGTATAAACTTTATCCCCAATTTTTAAATCTTGAACTTTTTTTTTAGCATATTTATTAATACCTCTATCAGAAATTTGTGTATATACTTCTGTATCTTTTGCAAGAGCTTTCTATATAAAATTTTTTTGTTTACACTAACTCGCAACATTAGTATCGTTTTCACGCTCATATTTTCATATGAGTACAGACTATTTCTTCATCCTATCAAAAATAGGAGCCGTATTTTTCTTCCACCATTAGCTTGTGGTTTTACTCCTTCACTAAAGGATAGTCGTTGAACGTTTCCCATGAGTTTTCACTTTTAGGGCTTTCGCTGCTAAACACCCATTGTTATTGAATATTTAGGTTTTAACCTTGTATTCATTTTACATCTTTTTTATACTTTCGTTACCATTCAGCACACCTTTTCAAGTCACTGTTTAGGCATGTAAACTTTAGGGCTTCAAAGCATTTAACACGGAGTTCATGCTAATTACTCAACATGAAGGGCACTCTCACCCTGAGTTTCTTGACATAAGCCATACTGCATTACTAGTACACCATGTAGCTAAAACACAATATTTCTGATGGTCTGTTAATTCTAATTCAAAAAATTGTTCCATAAATCTTGTTGGATTTTGTCTTCCCCATTGAATTACTTTACAATATTTATCAAATGATTCTTTTTGCCTTTCTAATATCTCATAATCAGTACGATTATAAATAACATTAATCATCTATTTCTTCACCACGTTTTTTAGCTTCTAATCTTAAATTATTCTCTGCAATTTGATAATTTGCTAATCTTAAATCTTCTTTTACTTTATCTAATTCTTTTTGTAAATCTTTTATTTGAACTAATTGACTTTGACAAATTTGCCAAACCTCAGAATCACTTAAAGAAATTTGTTTCATAACCGCTTGAAAGCTCATATCAGCGACTTGCTGCATACTTTTACTAGTTTCAATATCATATGCATTTAATAAAATTTTTTCATATTGAGAATTATTCATTTTATTCATCATGCCAGATAATGTATTTTCTCCTTTAGCTTTAGCAGCAGAATATCTTTCTGAAAAACCTTGGTCTTTTGTAAAATCAGATATTGCTTTTCTTTCTTTTGCTAACAAATCTGATAATGCCTTTAATTCTGTCATAGATGCGTTTTCTTTTTGTTTTTTTGCGAACTCTTTTTCCATATTTCTAATTTTAAAAAAAGAATTAACTATTTGAATCGCTGCTTGTAACTTAGAAAAATCATCTTCCATTCCCAATTCAAGAATATTTAAAAAATCTTTATATACTATTTTTTTATCTTCATCTTCAAAATAATCCCATGGGTCATATCCAATAATTTTCATAATTTTATTTTTATTTTGAGCATCTTCTTTACTCCAATTTAAAGGAGCACCTTGATTTGTATCTTTTGTTGAAATATTAATAGGAGCAAAAATATTATTATCAAAATTTTTTTCATTTAAAATTTCAGGGTCATATACCAATTTTGTTTCTAACTCATTATTTTCTCCATGAATAATTGTAATATTTCTATTTTTAATAGTAGGAGAATCCCAATATGTCCTGCCATAAATTCTTTGCTTTCCTATTGCTGCAATATATTCAGATACAATATGACTTTGTCTGTTATTTTTATCCATAGTTATTTGAGCTGATTTAAAACAATCTATATCCCAATATGTATTAGTATCGCAACAAAATCTTTCCATAGCTAATTCAGCATTTTGATTATATTTATTATAATAATATTCAAATAATTTTTTTGCACAATCTTTACACCAAGAAACATGCAAAAACCCATTAATATCAATTTTATTAGCAAACAACAAACTCCAGCTTTTATGAAATTCATCCATTTCTTTAGGAAGACCACAACACGAACAAATATAATAATCATATTTTGGAGTAATATTTTCAAAATATGTTTTTATATCTTTATTTTGATTATTTATATATTTCAATTGCTTTTCAGTAAATTGATGTCTTTTAGTTACATCTTTACAATTTGGATATAATTTAACATTTTCTTGTTTTCTTTTTTCTTCAAATTCTAATAAATCTTTGTATTCCTCATATTCATTTTTCTCTTCTTCTTTAACACAAGTTATCATATCATCTAAATCAATTATATCAATTAATTTAGATTTTATGTTTTCTCCATTATAAATTTCGTTATATTTTTTTTCAAAATAATCTTTGCCCAATTCTTTTTTTTGTTTTGCTAATTCTTTCTTTTTTTCTATCGCTTGTAATCTTTTTTTTTCTTTTTCATATCTTTCTTTATATTGAGCCTCTGATAATTTTGCCATTTTATCACCTTTTATTAAATATTACTCAAGAATTTTAAACCATAAATCTCCTTGCTCTTGGTCTTCTGGTTGTTCAGAGGATATATTTATAACATTTTTAGAATATGATTTCCAACTATATACCCCCCCTAAATCATTAAAACAATAATACATTTTTTGTGTATTAGTATCTAAATACATTTGGCCGATTACCGCTTTTGTAGAAGAAGAGGGAGGAACCTCCCCTGTTAATACTTCTAATTCAGAAAAATTAGAATTAATAGTTTCTCTAAAAGAAGCGGCACTTCCTTGTTCAACAATTTGAATTGACATAAAATTCCTCCCTCTTCAATATTCATCCTACACTAATAGTATCTTCAATATTTTGTACTTGTTCTGAACTTGAAACTTCATCTTTTATTTTATTCCATAAAATATCTAATTCTTCACAAGCAGATTCAATTAATGTTTTCCAATATACAGGAACATTACCATCATTATCTAATTTTAACAAACCTATTTTTTTTAAAAAATTAACCACATACTCATATTTTATCTCTCCCATACCAGATTCTTGATAAATTTTTTCTGCGGCTTCAACAGCAATTTTTACCCAATATTTTTCCATATATTTTTTAACAATAGGAATTACATAAGCAGTAATCACACAAGATAATATTGCAAAAATTGCTTTAATTACAATTGAAATAATTTCACTTGTCATAATTTTCTCCTTTTATCCAACTGTATTTTCTGTGGAATTATTTAAATTTTGTTTTTCCAGTTCTTTCATTGCACTATCATAAATTATTCCTCCAACCGTATTTTCTGCTTTACTTTTCATCATCATACTAACAATTGCAGAAATACCAGCCGTTACAACTCCTCCTAATAGTACATATAAAGCACTTAAATCATAATGCATCCACATAACAATTTCAGAATAAATAATTACTTCAACCACCCAAAACATAACAAAAAAAACTAATTTTTTTGAAAAAGATGTTTTTTTATTCATTGCTTCATCACACCCTTGTTTTACTTAAATATTGAGAACTTACATATCCCACTGTACCATTTAAACAACGCACATAATACCATGAATTATCTTTTGTTTTCCATCCATACCAAGCAACAGTCTCGTTTCTAACTAATTGCTTTAAAATTGTACTAGATGTATTAGGTTCACTTCTTACATTCAATTTACTTGAAGAAGAACAATTAGTATATAAAGTAATTCCATTTTTAGCAGAAACATCTTGAGTCATTGATGAATCATTTGTTGATGAATTATTATCAATATCCTCATTTAAATTATTTTTTGATAAATATTCAGATGACACATATCCTTGAGTACCATCCTTGCAACGAATATAATACCATTGCTTATCAGTAGTATAATATCCATACCAAGTAACAACTTCATTTCTAGCTAATTGCTTTAAAATTGTGCTAGATGTATTAGGATATCTTCTTATATTCAATTTACTTGAAGAAGAACAATTAACATATAAAGTAACTCCATTTTTAGCAGAAACATCTTGAGTCATTGATGAATCATTTGTTGATGAATTATTATCAATATCCTCATTTAAATTATTTTTTGATAAATATTCAGATGACACATATCCTTGAGTACCATCCTTGCAACGAATATAATACCATTGCTTATCAGTAGTATAATATCCATACCAAGTAACAACTTCATTTCTA
>NFZD01016396.1_pt1 | contig 13091 bp, 16 predicted proteins | sample 1095381 | NCBI WGS metagenome assembly NFZD01 (sample SAMN03609891, study PRJNA323583) | gut metagenome | isolation source: feces | host: Rattus norvegicus | place: Denmark: Riget | collected 2013 | reverse complement strand
AATACATTTTATTAATTGGGCATTGATAATACTCAATAAGTTTTTCAGCCATAGAATCCGGCTTTACCGTAACGATCTCTAAGTCCAATTGTTTGGCAAACGCATTGGCTATCCAAGATTTACCACAACCGCTTTGCCCCAAAAATAACATAGTCTTAGGGGTGGTTTCTAAAGTATATCCTTCTAAAGCTTTAACTAATTTCTCTTGTCCGATAACCGCTTTCATTATCTGCAAGCCCTCAATAAATATGCTTCTATCGTCGATTTATAGGAAGTATCGTACTTAATTTCGGTTTTGATATTAAGCAATAAATCAGCAAAAGCCTTAAACCATTTTAAGCTGTCGTCAATTTGAATTGTTTGCTTGACAGCCGGCTCCAAATAATTAGGAATATTAGTTAATTGCATATTTTTGAATAAGACATATTTAGTTAAATCTAAAATGAACTCTAAATACGAGTTGATAAACGTCTTTAAATCATTGCCGCTGTTGTAGAGCTTTTCAATAATCTCTAAAACTTGATTTTCTTGTTTATCTTGCAAAGCAACGGTCAATCTAAACATCGCTTCATAAGAAATATCTGTCAAAATCAACTTAGCGTTTTCTGGGCTGAGATCTTTTGAATAATTAGAGCATTGCTCGAGCTTCATAATGGCGTCACGCATGCAGCCATTAGAAATTTTGCTGATTAAATCGCAAGTCGCCTCATAATTAGTAAAGCCTTCTTGCTGACAAATGTAAATTAATCTGTTTTTAATAGTTTCAGCGTCAATTTTTGTGATGTTATAGCGTTGAATACGATTTAAGATCGTGGCTGGAATTTTTTGTGGTTCTGTTGTACAAAACATAAAAATTGTGTATTCCGGGCATTCTTCAAGACACTTTAAAAATACTTGAAAGCCAGCTGTTGAAATAGCATGACATTCATCTATAATAAAAATTTTGTATTCACTGGATAGACTTCTTTCATTAGCAGAGTCAACAAGTGCTCTAATTTGTTCAATTGAACCATTGCTGGCAGCATCAAGCTCAATGGGGTCACCATTTCCACCATTAATAGCTCTGGCAAAGGCTCTCGCGCAGGTCGTTTTTCCAGTACCGCTTGGGCCTGTAAATAGATAAGCATGTTTAAAGTCTCTTTTTTCAACAGTTTTTTCTAAAATTTTAACCGTTATATTTTGGCCCAAAATTTCTTCAAGTGTTTTAGGTCTATATTTGATAGCTAATGATTGTCCCATAATTGTCTCCTATTAAAACGTGGCTATTTGCGTAATTTGTTCAGTTGGAAGCCAACCAGACCATGTGATATTTGTATCAGATTTAGTATCAATATTGAATACCAGACTGTCTACATAGATCATTTTTCCAACCATTTTAGAAATGTATATTTTTAAAAATTGGCTTTTCGGCGAAGTTCCGCTGTTCCAATTTGTTGCTATTACTGAGCTATTGTTATTCACTAACTCGTTGGCGACTTGAATAATATACATTTTACCAATATCAAATTTTGGCTTAGCATATTTTGGAATATTGAAAACGCCTGTCGTCTCATCAAAGTGTGATAAGTCCGCATATGAACATTTTTTAAGTTGTGTCTCTACAATTTTGCTTCTCATAATTATATACCTGCTTTATATTATACAATAAAAAGGGCCAAGATGTTGGCCCTTTTTATTAGTTTTAACGTTAGTCTTTGTCTTTATTATTTAAATAATCTATAAAATCAATAAAAGTGCTTTCATTAAGAATATAATAATTTTCTTGATCTGGCCCAAAATTAATGGCCAATACACTATAAGGAAGACCTCTAAATACAGCTTCTTGTTTATTCTTCTCTAACCAATTTTTATGTAAAGTTATTGATTCTGATGCCGACATTTTTGTTTTGCACTCGATCAGCACTCTTCCGGAAACCACATCTCCGGGCGCCCAGGGGGTAGCTCCGCTATTTGGCTGTCTTTGTCCTCCAGTAGCTTTAGCTACTTGATCTTCTTGAACTTTTGATCTAAATCTCGTCGGAGTTGGTTTCTGACCTTCTTTAATTCTTTCTTTATGACCAATAGCCATTATTCACCAGTTCCTGGTTTTACTTCAACAGCCGCTTCTTGATTATCAATTTCAGCAGACGCTCTTTCATCAAGTAACGCACCATAAGAAGCATCAGAAGCACCAATATATCTGTTTAACATTGCAAGATACTCATTTTGAAATTTAATATTAGTTTTGATATATTCAATTAAATCCGCTTTTTTACCTCTTAACGGCTCGCCTGCTTCGTTAGAATAGACTTCACCAGTTTCGAGATTTAACAATTCATAAGTAACATTATTAACTCTATGAATGAAATCAAACGCTAAAGCGATTTCAAGCAAATCATTAACCCAGTCTAAACCTGTGGCATAACGATAAGTAATGAAACCACCGCCACGATTGCAAGGAGCTGTCTTATTTTTCATAATCTTGAATTGAAGTCTGAAACCATCGGCGCCTTCACCATTAGTTGCACCACAAGCATCCATGTTATCGCCTTGGACCCATTTTCTTGTACCAAATCTAACAGATACGGAAGAGTAGAAACCAGGCGCTCCACCCGCAGGTTCTTTCCACTTTTGAATGCCGGTGAATGTTTTGCCGTCGTCACGAACTTGGTTAATCATAATTAAAATATTACCTGCTTTTGCAACCATATCTGCCATAGAAGCACAGAATGGATATAAAGGCTTAGCTATGGTTGCTCTCATGCCGGAATCTTTAGTAAGATCATTTTCTAAAACGGCTGCTGGAATCAATGCTGGAAGCGAGTCAAGAATAATCATGCCAACGTCATCAGCTTTTTGAAATTCAATAATCATGTCTAAGACTTGTTGACCAGATAAGCCATTTGGGCTGACATAGTAAAGCTTAGACAAATCAATGCCATTCATATTAGCTTGGAATTTAAGATCTAATGAATGTTCAACGTCTACATAAATACAAGTTTTTTCTGGATATTTACGTTGATAAGCAGCTAATTCGGCGCAGGCGGCCGTTGTTTTGCCGGAGTGGGGAAGTCCCGAATAGACACAAAGTCTACCTTCAGGTAAGCCGCCAAATAAAACGTAATCCATACCCAATGCCCCAGAAGCCAATCTTTTATATTCTGGTCTGATGTTACTGATAATAGCTAAGTTGTTGTCTTTGTATTCACGGTTCATTTTATTTGCAATATCTTTAATTGATGCCATTAGTTATTCTCCTTTAGTCTGTTTTTACTTATTATATTAATATTATACAGCATTATAAATATATTTTTTACTGCCTGAGCCATATATTTTTCCGCGAGCTTGTGCTTTTAATTCAGCATGCTTATGTGGCAATCTATTTACAACTATATTGCCAGGTAAAACCCATTTCATGTCTGGCCCAGTATAGCCAATAAATTGCATGCCTAATTTTTCATATGATTTGCCATCAAACTTATTAAAATCACAATATGAAAAAATGCTGCTTGGCTTATAATCTTGTATAAAATGTTTAAATAACTTAGATACTCCTCCGATAACTATATTATTGCTGCCAGGGCAACCTCTGATAATTTCTCAGGAATTGTCATCTTTTAAATTTTTGTTATATTTAGTTTTTGAAAAGCTCATTAATTGAACTAATTCATTTTTATAGAATAAGCCATAGGTAACTTGTGCATTTCTATGACCTTGTAAATGTACCTTATTATTTAGTTGAGCAGCCTCTTTATTAGTTATCTGTCTAATGGTGCACTGTCTAGCATATATTCGCGTAGAACAAGTGTCAAGAGCTATTGATAACATTTGTTTAATTTTGTCTTGGCACCCTTGATCCGTCCATTCATATTCGTAAATGTGGATTAATCTTATACCAGCTTCACTAGCTAGCACTGATTTATTAAAATGATAATTTTTTGGTGTATTAGCTAAAGAACTATGCCAATAGGTACCATTAAATTCAATACCTAAATGCTTTTCCGGTAAATAAATGTCTATTTCCAAATTATTTGGTAAAATTCCCCTTTTATGCTGTTCAATCGGGCCATTATAAATATTTTTAATATAGTCTACAACCTTAAATTCACTGTGGGACGCTTGGTTGTATTTGTTTTCATCAAGATATTTTTCTATTTTTGGAATATCAGCATTTTTTACAAATGACATATTCTTATATTGAAGCAAATCAGTGATAATTCCAGCTTTGTATCATCCTTGACCATATTTATAGACTAATGTATAAAGCATAGTGCAATTATTTTCTTGCTCAAACTGCTGAATAGCCTGTTGTTTAGTTTCAATACTTTTTTTAGCTTGTTCCTGGTAGGAAGTAGCAACAGACCCGTAATTTTTAATTCTTGTTTGTTGGCCTTTACTAATTATTGCTTTCTTTTGAGCTTCGCTATAGTTTTTATTACGATTTCTAATTGCTTCTGCATTTGTTATGCCTTTTTGGCCATACTTTCTTAGCATTGTTTCTTTGCCTTGTTTAGAAGACCCCTTACCTCCACATTTAGCGCAGCAATATTTTTGATAACCATCAGCTAATCCTAAAAACGGCGTGGGCTTACCGCAATATGCACAAATACCCTCATTTTCTTTTTTAAAAAACTTGTCATAATATTCTTTGCCAGACATATTATGCGAAAAATGTATATGATAGCTTAGTGCTCTCATAGTTTTAAATTCTCTGTTGCAAATTTTACATGTATAATTCATATTATTCATAAATAAAACCACCTTATATGCTTACATATAATTTAGCGCATATTTGGTGGCCTTCTTTTAAAATTTATTTGAATTTTGATAGGTTTGACTAATTGTTCCTGTTAGTCATTCTCCTTCATATTTTCAATCATTTGTGGAAATGCGTACATAAACTCATCACACAGCCTATTTAAATCAACTTGCTTTAATGTTTTTACATCATTATTTTTGATCTTAGAATAAATGTCCTTCATATAATTTTCAGCAAACTCTACAAGTACATCATTTACATCTTGTTTTTCTCGGCCTAAAAAGTCAACAGCCATCTTAAATTTATCTATCATCGGTTATCCCCTTAAAATTTCTTTGTATTTTGATATGTTTGTCCGACTGTTGCTGGAATATCTGCTCCAGAACCGATATTCATAAACTTGGCTTCAGACATTCGAGACATTAAAACCGAAGTAAGAGCCGAAACAAGTCTATGCAATTGGTCAAGTTTAGTTTTAAGCAAATTAGCAACCAAATTATACAATGTTTCTGAAACCGCTTCTGATGAAGCCTCAACTAAAGCGAGCTTTTCTTTAACCGCGGCAGAACCTTCTAAGCTATTAAAACTAATAGCAAACTTTTCTTTTTGTAAAGTTTCTGCTAGCTCCGCTTTTAAGGCTGCTTTTTCTTTTGTTTCGCTGATTTCAAATGCTTTTAATTGAAGCTGTAAGATATAATCCCTAATTTGTTCAATAGATAAAGCATTAATTGTCAAATTAATTGTACTGACTAATTGATTAATCGGATCGAACAATGGTTTTAACATACCATTAGCAATTTCAATCAATTCTCCGTAAGTAGTTTCTACATTAGTTAAAGCATTTTCTAATTTTGCATTCATAATTATTTTTCCTCCTGCAGCCAATAAATATTTGAGGTATCTTGACCATTTTTAATTTTATTTACAGTGTTATCAATAAATTCTATGAATTCTTGCGTAGCATGCCCTTTCCATAAAGAGCTATGCTCATCTATTTCTTCTTCCTTAATAACATACAAATCAGATAGATTTATAAGATTTTTAGTATTATAACGTGGTCCTTTTGCTAATATGCTGGCATAATTATTTATATAAATATTATTCGGAAATTTTTTATTATTATAATTAGCCTTTTCAACTCTCGAAGAAATTAAATAACCATTAAAAATGCGATGCCCAGGTTCTCCTGTGGCATCTTCTATGATAAAAACTCTATGTGGAGTTAAGATAGCTATTCCAGCTGTGCGTTCAGAAGCTCCGTTATTTGCCATAATGATATCGCCTTTAACTATTGGTCCAAATCTATTATAGTTATAAGCTTCTGTAATCATACCATCATAATCTAATAATAACTCATCTAAATTAGGCTCAATTTCCCAACCGTAATCATGATCTTTAATCAAGTCTGCATAAGTTTTCTTATTCATAGCACTATCTTTATTTAAAGCAGCCTCGAGCTTTGCATTCATTATTCACCATCCTTTAAGCTGGCTAGTACTGTATAGTCCGAATCTAAGAAAACCCTCTTTTTAACAGATTCAATAACTATTATATTATACAATGATTTATTCAGCATTCTGAGACCGATTGATTTTTCTCCGTCTTTAACCATTTTTTCCATTTCTTTAATTCCAACTCAGATTACCATATCTTTTTCAGAAAATCAAACAATAACACCAGGGTGAACATTTGGAAGATCTTTATACATTAATAATCTTTCGTATTGTGGAATTGCTGAAAATGGGATAGATGCGCCTTTATGTTCTTTAGTTTCAATCATATAAAGTTTACCATTATTTGGAAAACACAAAAAATCACAAGGGTTTTTGGAGGACTCTTTATAACCGTCCATTAAATCTTTTAAACGATAAATAAAAGTTCCTGGAAATGTTCTTTTTCAGTCAGATTTAAATTTTGTCTCGAATGATTTTCCTAAATTTGTTGCCATAAATTAATCTATAAACTCCCAATGATAGCCGTTAGCTTTTTTTCTTATCTTTCTACTGAGATCCTTTACATTTTTAGAGCATTTTAGAAATATAAATAACACACAGTTTTATATTATTAAGCAACTTTCTTGCATTCAGGAACCAAGTTGCTAATATTTCCGCGAACGAATACGACTGATCTATGATTACCGCAATTCATCGTAACATGTTCACCCTTGCAAGAATCGGTAATCAATTTAATATCTGCTAAGTTAATGTCCATCGTATAGCTTTCATCGACATAGCTGCCATTTTCAACGGTAACAGTTTCCATATTGCCAAACTTGTCTTTAATGACCAATTCATCATTACTTAAGATAACAGTTGCCGGAATAAACGCCATATTGGCTTTGTCGACGCTATTCTTCGTGAATAGCATTAATCTATTGATGGCAGCAGATACTTCTTTAGCTGATAATACCACATGATGAGCATACGATTCAGAAATAAAGCGTTTCGTAGCGATACATGGCCCTTGAACTTTGTTAATCAAATCATCATCGCTCGTAATAATTGCCGCTAAGTAAACATTAGAAGTTTCTAAGGTGATCTTAGTTCTAGAAGTTCCGTTTGGAAGCGGATCTTGGCCTAAGCTGAATAAAACGTCGTCTTTAAATAATTTAAATAGCTTGACGATTTTTTCGTTTAACAATAGCTTTACAGGCTTTTCTAAAGTAAAGCTGTTGACGCAAGCACCCGTGGTGAATGTGAAACAACCGGTTTCATCGATATAATACATCTTTTGAAGCTCATTGACTTCCATCTTCTTGACTTTAGCAATTTCTTTGCTATTTACATTTAAAATACTGTCTAAAATGTCGAAACTGATTGGCATTTCAACAGTTTTATTGCTGATTTTGATGACAGGCAAGCTCATAAGCTTATCATTGTCATAAATCATTGGTAATTTATATTTGCTCTTGCCACAAGCGACGATCAAAGCTGGACCTTCGACAGTTAAATTGAATGTTTCAGCTGTAATTTGAGACACAAGGTCTAAAAATAACGAAGCGTCTACAGTAGCGGCGAAGTTAGTTTCTTCTGTAAGGGCGTATTTAACGGAAACGTAGAACGCCTTGTTTGTGACGTTCAAGAATAAATTTAATCCTTTAGCCACGACTTCCAAATTGGCCGCGTTTTCATCTAAACTGACCGCTTCTTTAATCTTATTTGCAACTTCAGCAAACTCTTTTGTTTTAATAATCATCGTTTTACCTCCTTAAAACTCTAAATCTGCACCATTATTGATCGCGTTGTCAATAACGTCTTTACTTAGCTCACTGTGTGTATTATACAATTTTTCCATAGCAACATCGTGAGGCACTTTATTTTTTTCAAGCTTCTCAAACTCATCTCTAAGGGCAACGGCTGCTTCATCCGCATACCATCGACTTACATTGTATGGGTCGCAACGCATAGGCACGTTAATGTAAGGCTTAGCCGTGTCGATCATAATTTGCGGCAATCTTTGTTCGACTTGATCCGCATAATAGGCTGGGCATTCTACCAAAACTTCATCGTGGACAGTGATAATCAAATGGGCATCGAGTTCGTTTAAGAGCAGATCTCTATCGATATTAATCATCGCTAATTTTGTTAGACTTGCCGCGCCGCCTTGAATACGAGCATTGAAGCATTGTCTTTCCGCTTGAGCAATTTTACCGGTGTTAGCTCCGATAATAACGCCTTCTGCCAAAGCCTCTTTAGCCAATTTTTCATAGGCCATGTTGCTCATTTCGCCATTTGGTTCCCATTCTTTTACGAAATCAGGATGCTTTTCATTCCAACTCGCTATACGTTTCTTTTGAGCTTCATATGACTTATTAATCATCTCGTTGACTTTGCTCTTCCACTTGATAACTAATGGATCGCGTTGGTCATCTCTGTTAGCGCAGCCTAAGAATGGATTAAAATTAGCAATTTCGTTATTGTCTTTAAGATGAACCGTGTATTTTGGCAAGTTGATTTCTGGCAAGTGTCTTCTTCTGCCAGCCCAGTCTTCAACATAGCCGTTATCTCTTAAGAATTTTTTAGAGCTGGCAATGGTATCAGCTACGCCATGGAACCTTTTGAAGAACTTAGCCAATAGGATTTCGCCGTCATCGGCAGATTTGCCCATATTAGAGCCGGCAGTCGCTCCACTCATCCCGTAAGTAGCTGCCAATTGAAGAACTTTGCCAACTTTACGTCTTTCTTTACCTTGTTTATTCATATTGGTCTTATAACCGCAAATAATTTTCTTTCCATTTTCTTCGATTTCAGTTCCTTCTGGATAGAATTCAAGGTTATCTTCATAATTGTTATCAAAGGCAGATTGTGCAATAACTGCATATAAATCTTGGCCTTTCATATAAGCGTCAATCATAGTCTGATCCTGGCTTACGAAGGCTGTAAGTCTCGAACCTTACGGTTCTTGAGCACTATAATCCGACCCGATAATTTTATAGCGAGTTCGAGTTCTTATAGTCTTAACTTTTTGCTCAAGAATCATATTAATCACCTCCTTTGCTAAAATAATTTTTATTATTATATTATACAATTTATTCTGTTAGGTCTAATAAATATTTTTTACTGCCGGCGCCAAAAATTTGTGCCTTTGCCTTGCTTTTATATTCTGTATGTTTGCCGGGGGATCTATTTACAACCATTCCATTTTGTAAGAGCCATTTCATATCTGGACCTGTATAACCAATAAATTTCATTCCAAGTGCTTCATAAGATTTTCCATTAAACTTATTAAAATCACAGTAACTAAACACTTTAGTCGGATGATATTCTTTAACGAAATGACTAAATAGTTTTGATACTCCGCCAACAACTATATTGTTGCTTCCTGGGCAGCCTCTAATAATTTCCCATGAATTATCGTCTGTTAAATTTCTATTATATTTCGTTTTACTAAAACTCATTAATTGAACCAGCTCATTATTGTAAAATAGGCCATAGGTAACCTGCGCGGGTCTGTGCCCTTGCAAATGAACTTTTTCATTTAGCTCTTTCGCTTCTTTGTTGGATATTTGTTTGACTTCGCATTGTCTGGCATAAATTCTATTTTTAACTCTGCCTAAAGCAATATTAAGCATTAATTTAAGTTTTTCTTTTTGTACTGGGTCTGTCCATTCATATTCGTAAATGTGAATAAGGCGAATCCCGGCTTTTTCTGCAAGCTTAGACTTAGCCAAGTGATAGTTTTTATCTTTGCAAGCCGATGAATGCCAGTAAGTGCCGTTGAATTCTATGCCAAGTTTTTTCGATGGGATATAAATATCTATTTCATATGGCGCAATAACCTGTCTATCAGTTTTAATGCAAATATCTTTGCCAATAAAGTCTAAAAGCTCTTCTTCATAATAGCTAGTATTTGTCGTATCTAAGTCTATATAGTCAAATAAGCCTAGTCTATCTACTAAACTATATGCAAGATTTCTGTCGATATTTAGCTTTTCCGCTAATTGACTTATAGTATTATGGGGCAATGACTGAATTATGCTGATTAATAGCTCGCGATTATCATAACACTGCAGATACAAATCATGCTGTCCGTCTTTTAATGACTCTAAAAACGATAGTTTTCTAGCCTCAGCCGATCTTATAAATACCTCTTTGGCGGCGTTTGATCCTAAAAATGTCTCTGTTCCGTATTTTTCTTTGCATGTTTCTGCGGCTTTTTCTCTGTTTGTAAAATGTTTATCGCCATACTTTTCAAGCTTTGTTTGTTCAAGCTTAGCTATAATATTTTTGTTTGCGAATACATTTTCTACGCCATATAATTTTTTATTCGTAATAGCGACTTTTTCTTTCCAAGATAATCCAAGTTTGCCGTATTTTTCTATTTCAAGCTTTTCTTTTTCTTCTTTTGTCTTAGAAAATTCAAAGCCATATTTTTGATGCTTTGTTAAATCAATTTCTTCCTGAGTTGAATGCGATTGAATATTATATTTTTCTAATAAAATTCTGACAAAATACTCTTTAACGTTAAATTGTTCACAAGTGCATGTCATAGAATGCTCTATGTAATAATTGGCGATTTCATTCATTTGTGAGTCAGAAAACCTGTCATAGCCATCTTGTTCAAGGTGCTTTAATGTTTCTGATTCGCTTGACGAATGCATAGCTATGTTATTTATTTTGCATAAAATAGAAAAAGCGCTTCTGGCCAAACCAAAATGCTTAATCGTAGAGGCAGCTGTATGATTTTTATAATAGCCAATAATGTCAGCCACCTGATTTTCCGTTAATAATAAAGCTTTGCTTTTTCTATTTCCCATAGATTATACCTCAATGCGTATAAAATCACCTAAAATTGGCTACTGTATTATACAATAAAAGGCTTAGTCTATGCTAAGTCTTTTTTAATTTCTAATACATATTTTTTACTGCCCGCTCCAAATAATTGTGCTCTTGCTAACTGCTTTAATTCAGCGTGATGTCTAGGCTTTCTATTTACTACTGATCCATCTGGCATAAGCCATTTCATATCCGGTCCGGTGTAGCCAATAAACTTCATTCCGGCGGCTTCATAAGACTTTCCATCGAATTTATTAAAATCACAATAACTAAAAATCTTACTTGGATGATAGTCTCTTATAAAATGAGCTAATAATTTACTCACTCCTCCTACAACCAAGTTATTGCTGCCGGGACAGCCTCTGATAATTTCCCAAGAGTCATCGTCTTTTAAGTTTTTGTTATATTTTGTTTTTGAAAAGCTCATTAGTTGTACGAGTTCATCGTTATAATATAATCCGTAAGTAATATTCGCATCTCTGTGATTTTGTAAGTGAACCTTATTATTGAGAACTTTTGCTTCTTGATTAGAAATTTTACGCACCTCACAATTTCTAGCATAGACTTTGTGGGTTACTCGACCTAAAGCTACATCTAATAATAATTTTATCTTAGCCTGTTGATTAGGGTCCAACCATTCATGCTCCCATATATGGATAAGCCTAATGCCTCTGCTTTCTGCGAGTTTAGACTTTTCAAAATGATAGTTTTTTGGCTTATACTTAGTGGAATGCCAGTAGTCTCCATTAAATTCTATGCCAATATTTTTACTTGGTACGTAAATGTCTATCTCTTTTCCATCTAGTATGGCCCTGTCACCGGTTAAGCATAAATCTTTGCCTATATAGTCAATAATGTCAAGCTCATAATGACTAGTTTGAGTTTTGAGATCCGCTAAATCTAGCAAGTCGTGCTTATATAGTAAAGCATAAGCACTTGCGCAGCTTATTCCAAATTTCCTGGCTATGCCAATAGGGGTTTTGTCTTCAAGAGTGGCTATATATTCGGCCAATAAGTTTGTGTCTTTATAAATAGCTTTATACTCGTCAGATAAAGTCTCGTAATCATCAAAGTATTTAGCTTGCTGTTGTGCTCTAAACTCCTCTGACTTCCAATAATTATCTACTCCGAATTTCTTTATGCAAGTAGCTTTCATTTTATTAAGCACTTCAACGGACTGGGCAGGAGTTCTTGTGCCAAATTTTTCAAAGTTAGTCTTGGCTACTTTAGCTTTACATTCTTCTGTACTGGAGTAATTTTCTACGCCATATCGTTCAATACAGGTTTTTTTTGCTTTTTCTAAATTTACAAAGTGATTGTCCCCATATTTAGCCAACTTTGTATTAGCAGCTTTTGTCTTCACGGCCTCTAGCTGAAATACATTATCGACGCCAAATTTTTCTCTAAGATTGTTTGCTGTTTTTGCAGCCCTTTTCTGTCCCCTAATAAACCTTATCTCTTTAGGAATCTCTATATTATAATGTTTTAAAATTTTAGCCACGGCTGCTGGCGTAACCGGACATCCGCATTTATCTGCAATTATAGCCGCTATCTCTTTAAATGTCAGCAAATCCTTTAATAGCCATTGCTTTATGTCGGAGACTGCAATAACGGCTTCTCCAAATTTTACATCGAACTCGCGATATTGCGGCACACAAAAATATTTTCCCATAATAATCTGCTCCTATATACATTAAATTTAGCTAATATTTTTAAGGGAGTGTTTGTTCCTAACAATCTAAAGCGGTGTTAATATACCTACACTTCAATTCTATATTGTCGTAAAGTCTCGTCATATACAATAGATTTGATTGTCGCTGGACTTGCATCGACCATCAAGAGGTCGCCGATTTTTAAGTCTTTGCAATAGGACCAACCGGTCGGAGTTTCAACTTCTGTTATCTCGTCAATGATAAATGGTTCATTATCGTCGGCCTCAATTAATTTAGCAGTAGTTTTAGCCTTAAAAAGCATACGAATTTCAGGATTGTGAGAAGGAATATTTTGAATATTGATACCACTTATTTCAACCGCTTTATTGTCTTGGTCCAAATATTTCCATTTACCACCACTTGAAT
>NFZD01014534.1_pt1 | contig 13103 bp, 19 predicted proteins | sample 1095381 | NCBI WGS metagenome assembly NFZD01 (sample SAMN03609891, study PRJNA323583) | gut metagenome | isolation source: feces | host: Rattus norvegicus | place: Denmark: Riget | collected 2013 | reverse complement strand
TTTGCCAGAATTCTCCGTGAATAGGACAAATGATGCACACTTTTGTGTTTTTATTTTTGTATTCAACTTTTGAATAATCGTATTTATCTCCGTGAATTTTTTTAGCCAATTCAATAAATTTTTCTTTAGATATTTGTTTACTCATATTTTTTTAATATAAATATCTGTTAATTTAAAAAAACATCTAATCCTAAAGCTATTTTATTTCCATTCTTATCCATAATATATTAAGTCTTTATATATTAAATTATATATAATTTATTATAGATTTAAATATAATTTAACAAATATTTGGAATTTATATAAATTTTATATATCTTTGCAAAAAGATGTTAAATGGCTAGATTATATATTAATCCTACATTAGAAAAATCTATTAGGTCTTATTGTGAATTTAACGGTATTGAAGACGTTAACGCATTTGCAAACAGATGTGCAATGCAAGGCTTTAATATCGTTAAGTTTGGTGCATCACCAAAAGACAATATTGACAGGGAAAATAACGGAATTAAAGACATTAAGAAAAATGCCTCAAGCACAAAGAAAAAAGAACCTCCTAGAAAAGATAAAGGAGAACAGAAAGAGCAAGAAGCCGTTGGAAGAGAAGAGTTTAAAGAAGAAATCCAACCAACTGAAGAAAGAAAAGAAAATGTAACAGTAAGAAAAATACGAATTATTAAGAAACAGTAATGATTGACGTAAAAAGTAAATCAAAAATTAACATCCACTGGAAGGTTTCTCCTTATGACTTTTCTAAGGAGAAGCTTAATTCGTTGATTGCTAAAGCTAGCAAGAAATATGAAATTCCAAAGGATAGAATAAAAGTCATACCAGAATTTATTATATCAAATGATGGTAGTGGGGATATTGCATTGGCAACTGACATTATTCAGAATATTCAAGACCCTCAGTTCCAATTAAAATTGTTCCAAGACTATCTCAATGTCAATAAGATAACTGACTATGACTTCGAGTTAATAAAAAAGATTGACTCTGAGATAAATGCCCAGATTGACTATCAAGTATATGATAAGTATAGGAGATATTCTATCAAATGGATTAAGTGGAGCAATTTTCTAAGTTATGGAGAGAATAACTTCTTCGACTTCACAAGCATCAAGCATCTTGTATTGTTGAGTGGTGAGCCAGCAAATCAGAGTGGTAAAACAACATTTGCCATAGATTTGCTGCATTTCTTGTTGTTTGGAAAAACTACCAAGGTTGCAACACAAGATAAGATATTCAATAAACATATACCTGAAGCTATTAACGTTGTTGTTGAGGGTTGTATCAACATTGATGGCGTAGATTATGTTATCAAGAGAACATTGTCAAGGCCAGCTCTCGATAAGAGAACTTCCAAGAGCAAAACCACACAGAAAGTAGAATATTACAAGGTTGTCGGAGAGAATAAAGAAGAGTTGGAAGACTACATTGACAATCAGCAAGAAGAGAATAGCATCCAGACAAATAAGGCTATCAAGGAAGCTATCGGTAGAGAGAGTGATTTTGATTTGATTATGTCTGTCACAGAGTCTTCATTGGATGACCTTGTTAATAAGAAAGAAGCGGAAAGAGGTAGGCTACTGTCAAGGTGGATAGGATTGTTACCTATTGAGGAAAAAGACATTCTTGCTAGGGAAAAATTCAACTCAGAGGTCAAGACAAGACTAGTATCAAACCAATTTAATGAAGAGACGCTAAGACAAGAGATTAGTGCATACGAATTGAATATCAAGACTCTAGCAGCACAGAATAAGAAATATATTAAGGAGAATTCTAGTTTAGAAAAAGAAATCGTTAACCTAGAGAATAATAAATCAGCGTTGTTATCTTCTAAGAGACAAATTGACGAGAATCTTCTGAAGATTGATATTACCACACTCAAGGCTAGAATGGCAAATGATGTCACTGAAGGTAAGAAAAAAGGCGAAGAAATAAAAGCCATCGACAAGGAGATTCAAGAAATTGGAGAGGTTGATTTTTCAGTAGAAGAGTACGATAAGTTACAAGAGGAACTATCTAAAGTAAATTCTGAGATTGCTGTAATAACTGAAAGGTATAGAACAGCAGACAAGAATTACAAACACCTTCAGTCAAGTAGATTGTGCCCAGTTTGTGGAAGGGAAATGCAGAATTTTGACCAAGCAAAGCTTTGTATATTGGGGCATGAGGTAGAAGATATTAGTAATGAGGGAAAGAAAAAGAGAGAAGAACAAAAAGCAATACAAGAGAAAATAGACAAACAGAAAGTGAATAGAGAGCTATTTACTAAGAAATCACAGTTGACAATCAAGAAGTCTGCACTAGAGGTAAATGTAGAACGCTTAAGAAATGAGTACAAGGAAAAGAAACGTATAAAAGATGAGTATGAGAAGAATAGTGAGGCTATTGACAAGAATAACGAAATAGACATCCAGATTAGAAATACTGATGCATTTATTCGTGACAAGCGTAATACAAGGGAAAGCAATGCTTCTTTCATTGCAAAGAATGAATCTGATATGAAGAACCAGAGAGAGCAGATTGAAACTAGAATGAAGCTTATCAATAAGATTAAAGAGGAAGAGGTCTTAATTAAGAACTGGAAAATTTATCTTGAGCTTGTTGGTAAGAACGGTATTACTAAGATGGTACTCAGAAAGACATTGCCTATTATTAATGCAAGGTTGGCTCAGTTGCTTGGTGATGTGTGTGACTTTGATGTAGAGGTCGGAATTAACCTAAAGAATGAGGTTATGTTCTATCTTGTAAAGGATGGGGTTTATTCAGACCTAAGTAGTGGTAGTGGATTTGAGCTTACTGCATCAGCATTGGCACTGAGAGCAGTGTTGGCTGACATGTCAACGATACCAAGAATGAATGCTGTTGTTTGGGATGAAATTTTTGGTCGTGTAGCAAAAGAAAACTATGACAATATAAAACATTTATGCCATAAAATTGCCGAGTCATACGATTTTGTGTGGATAATAAGCCATAATGATGAGATAAAAGATTGGTGTGATGATAATGTTGTAGTTAAAAAAGAAAATAATATTTCAAAGATTGTTTTGAAGTAATGTTAATATTACCAATCAATATGAACCAATATGTTAATGATTTTACAGAAACTGTCAGGGTCTATTATGATGACTTGAAAAAATATAGACCTCTTACGAAAGCAAAAGAAAGACGATTGTTGAAGAAATGTAAAAAAGGTAATCTAAAAGCTAAAAATGAAATATTAGAATCCAATCTTAGGTTTGTTTTCGATATTGCTAGGCACTATACAGGCCGTGGAGTACCTATTTCAGAGCTTATATCGGATGGTAATATGGGGCTATTAAGAGCGATTGAAAAATTTGACGAATCAAAGGACGTAAAGTTTATATCGTATGCAGTTTGGTGGATTAGGCAAGCGATGCTAGAGTCCATTAAGAAAAAAAATGCCATTAATTTCGTTGAGATAGAACCAAATACAGACAATGATGCCTCAATGGATAAGAAACTTATTGAGGACGATGAAGATGATGTCTCATTCAACAATGATTTCTCAAATGAGAATGATGAAAAGGAGAGGGAAATTAAAATAGAGCAAAAAAATATTGTAATAAAATTACTTAATGTATTAGATGAAAGAGAACGTGACGTTATAGAAAGTTACTATGGTATAAATGATAAAAAAGAATTAACATTAACTGATATAGGTAAGAAGTATAATTTATCTAGTGAGAGGGTAAGACAAATAAAAAAGAAAGGTTTAATGAAATTACGTACAAAAATGTTACTTTTAAACTATTCAGACTATTTATAATATTGCAATTGAATGTCAAGGAATACAACATTTTAAGCTAGTTGATTTTGCTAACATCTGTTGAAAGAGATAATTGCCAAAAAATATATTATGCAATAATAAGAGGAATATCTAGGAATGATTACTAATTTAGATGTTTTAAAAGAAAATATTATTGTATGATGATTTGGAAGATTTGTTTGGTTAATGATATTTATAATTAATAAAAGTTATAATGATATGGCAAAGAAAGAAACTGTGAAGAAAACTACAGCCAAGAAAACAACAAAGAAAGTTGCGGCTAAAAAAGTTGAAAATATAGAAGAAGTGGTAATAAATGAACCAGTACAGATTGAGGAAGTGGTTGAGGCAGAAAAGCTTGAATTGAATTATGAGGATTTGTATAAGGAGTCTGATAAGTCAGTTGTAGTGGAGAATGAGCCAGAAAATGATAAGGTATTCCAAGAGCAAGTTATGAGACACGTTGCTAGTGAGATATTGGTAGAAAAAAACAACAATTTAGACGAACTACTCGCCATGAACGAAGAGGAAATGGTAGAGAAAGCTAAAGAAAAGATTACAGAAATTAAAAAAGTAAATAATGAGAGGGTTAATCAAAGAATAAATAATATATTTGGTTATCTCTGGAACGGTCAAGAAATGGATTAGTAATATGGTAAGTGAAATGAGTATTACAAAGAAGATGTTGGCAACCTTGAGAGAAGGAAGAGTAAATCAAGCAAAACAAGCATCACAAGTATTTGTTAAGGAGGAAAAGGAAGCTGACAATTTCATCACAAGGTCTAAGATTCTTATGGAAGAGGCAATTGATAAAAAAAAAGTCTTGACAGAGGAAGTGCTTGATGATAATCACAAAAAAACCTTTGAAATAAAGAAGGATACACCACAGTTCGGTGATGTAAGAACATCACAAGAAGAGGCATTACGTAAAACAGTTGGAGAAAATATCACACTTGAGAGCAATGCGTTGGTTTACTATCCAGATTCAGATGATATGACTTTGAATGGAAAAATTAATACATTGAACTTAACATTCCAGTTCAGATATAACGACCCAAGTGGTGACGGATGTTATATTTGGACTGATGCAATGCAGCTTACTGAGACAAATGCCAGAACTCTTGGAAAAATTAGGGATGCGTTTGGAAACTGGAAGGATTCAATAACCCAAGATGGCGATTTGATGGAGAAATTGAAGAAAGCTTCAAAAAATCAAGATTAACGATATAAAGGATGGTAGAGATACCATCCTTTTTTGTTTTACTTTATATTTATATATAAATTAATAATGTATGATTTCAGATGAAAGAATTAAACAGATTATAAATGAAGAGATAAGCAAAACAGATGTAGAAGCTATCGTTTCTCGCAAGATTTCATCTTCATATGACTCAAGGGATTTCAAGAAAGCAGTTAAGGAAGTTACTGCTGATGTGATTGAGGATTTGTTTAGGACTCTTTGGAATCGTAGTAGCACATGGAGAGGGGGAGTAACTAGATGAAAATAGTACACTTAAACGAGTCAAAGTTTAATGCTATTCTTGAAGAGAAGAAAGAACTCCCATTTCAGACGTTCTATGAAGAGGTTTTGAAGTTTATAAAGGGTTTACTAAACGACCCAATCGGAACGAAACCAAGTGAGATATTGAGGGATTATGGTTTACATAATGGAATGTTGAGGAAGAAACTGTTAGATTATGGGGTAATCACAAAGGAGGAAGATATACGTGAGCCTTATGATGAAACAGACGGAAACCAAGAATCAAGATATTATGTATCATATAAAGTTCCTAGGGAGAATTTCAAGGATAAACTAAGAAAGTTGCATAGCAGTTTGACATCAATAGCTGAAGCATACCATACATCAAAAAGCTTAATGCTGCATAACAATGAATTGGCAAATGATTTAACTATGAGAGGTCAAATCGACACAATGCTAGCTTCGCCATTGACGATGGGGGTAATTAGTAGTGAAGATGCACCTGAATATGTTAAACAAGCAACTGACATATATAATAGCAAAATAAAAAATAGAAAAATATGAAACAAAAGATTAGAACACTAGACTTTTATGGTTTTGATGATGGTTGCATAACTAAAGAGGGTAGTAATTTCACAATGAACCCAGATAATAGTGGTGCTACAATTTCAAAGAACGGAGAGTATAGAGTAATTAACAGAATAGGTAAATAATTAATATAAAACGTTTTATACAACAATGAATAAGAAACCAATTAGGTTAACAGAACAAGACCTTCATTTCCTTGTTGAGAACACTGTTCAAGCATATCTTACAGAGAACGGAATGGATGAAGGATGGTTTGGTGGATTAGGCGCGCTTGGTTCAAAGTTCGGTAATCGTATGAAGACTGCTGGACAGAACATGTCTAATACTGCTAGCCAGAAATGGGGTCAAGCTAAGAATGCCATGAGCCAAGCTGCAAACGCAGTTGGACAGAAGATGAATCAAGCTGGTCAAGCAATGGGTCAAGCATATAACAATGCAAAGAACACCTATCAGACTGGTTCAGCAAACCAAGACGCACAGAAAGCAATTCAGAATGCAGTTCAAGCACTTAATAATCTAAAGGCTGCTGACCAGAAGCTTCAGAGTATGGGTCAGTACAGTGTTATTGGTAAGCAGATGGGCTTAATTGATAATCTTATCAAGGTATTGAGCCAAGGCGGTGCAACAAGCGTTAGTGGAAGATTCCAGAACAGAAGAAACGAATTCACCAACTAATTAACCGAATATAAAACTAAAGAACTTTTTGATTTAGGCGCATTCTCAGTCTTTTTGAATGAGGATGCATCTTTAGTTTTTGTAATATTCAATCCATATTTTTTGTTTAGCTCATTGGCAATTTCCATGAATTTTTTACCGTGAGCACCATTATCTTTAATGCCATTCCATGCAATGTAGTAGTGTACCATTTCATGCACCATGATTTCGATAAAGTCTTTTTCATCGAAGTCAAAGCAGTCAGAGAACATAAGCATCTTGTATTCAAGAGGCTTTTTTGCTTTATTTTTACCATTGTTTTTTCTGTATTCAAAACGAGCTAAGATGCTTGTCTTATTGATAAGCCCAAACTTAGGCATAGGGAGTTCGTGGTTGAAATATTTCTTGTTACACTCACTGAACATCATTGGCATTGTGTTAAAATCTGCAATCATTGTACTATTTATTATTTGTTATCTTTCTGATGCAAAGGTACGAAAAAATATCGAAATAACCAAAATATAATTGTTAAACTATGTTTAACGATTAATTTTGGTACGACTAATATTTATATATAAATAAATGTGTTCATATGAGAAAGATTATAAGACTTACAGAAAGTGAACTAAATAGCATCATAAAGGAAGCAGTAAATAGAATATTGCAAGAAGATGGTGAAATTGGTGGCGGTGGTGCTACAAACTGCGTTGGTATTAACGTAGGTGGTGCTGCTGGCCAAGCAAAGAACCATATTGATGCTGCTCCTTTCAGCAATAAACCATTGAAGCAGAAGCATAATCTTGGAAATCCAACAACAAAAAAAGCTAATATGGTTGACATCACGCCAGCCTTAGATAGAACCCCAGGTTTCTCAATGGGTGAGCGTGTTGGTGGTAAAAAGAAGTAAACTATGATAGATTACGAAGCAAATGCAGAAACCATCAAGAAAGTCAGAGAGATAAGTGATAAGCTTGAAGAAGAAAAAGATGGTAAGGCGAGAACAAAATTAATGTTCGAGCAGTTATTAAGAGGATTATACATAAATCAATTTAATTAAAAATTGTTATTTTAACATTTTTTATATATTTTTGTAAAATAATGTGGATAGAACGGAGTAATTAACCGTTTGACAAGATTCTTCGCTTCAATCTTCCACATTTTTAAATAAATAAGGAGCGAATTATAAATGAAGCGAAATTATGGGTAAAAGAAAAACAACAGAACAGTTTATAGCAGAAGCTAAAGCTGTTCATGGTAGTAAATATGATTATTCCAAGGTTGAATATAAAAATAACAAAACTAAAGTATGTATCATATGTCCTATTCATGGTGGGTTTTTGCAAGCTCCTAAAGACCATTTAGATGGTATAGGATGTAAAAAATGTGGAGTAGAAAGAAGAGCAAAAGCTAGAAGATTAAATACTGATATTTTTATACATAAAGCTAAAAAGGTTCATGGTGAAGAATATGACTATTCTAAAGTAGAATATATTGGCACAGATGATGAGGTTTGTATTATTGATAAAAAATATAATAAAGAATTTTGGCAAACTCCGCATATGCATTTAAAAGGCAATGGTTCTCCATTTAGAAGAGTATTAAATTTAGAAGAATTTATTAAACGAGCAAAAGAGATTCATGGCAATAAATATGATTATTCTAAAGTAGAATATGTCAATACTGAAACAAAGGTGTGCATAATATGTCCTATTCATGGTGAATTTTGGCAAGTTCCACATTCTCATTTAGCTAGTTGTGGCTGTCCAGCTTGCAAAGATAGCAAATTAGAAAAAGAAGTTAGAGAATATCTAAATGACAATAAAATAGTATTTGAGAGCTTTAAAAAATTTGATTGGTTAGGCAAGCAGCATTTGGATTTTTACTTACCAAAGTATAATATTGCCATCGAGTGTCAAGGAATGCAACATTTTAAGCCAATAGAGTTTTTTGGTGGTAGTGTAGCTTTTAAAAATAGAATTAAAAGAGATTGTAAGAAAAAAGAATTATGCGAAAATAATAACATTAAAATAATATATTTTTCTGATGTGAAAGATAAATTACCTTATAATTCAGAAGTAGTTTGTAACATCGAAAAATTAAACGAAAAGATTATTGAATATGGGAATAATTAAAATCAATGTGGGTGAACTTAGACGTACACTGACAGAAGCGAGCGAATTCAAACCAGTAGTTTTTGGAAATGATGAGTCAAAGAAAATCAACGACAAGGCTTACAGCGACATAAAAAAGGAAACCGACAATTATGACGGTGGACTTTCTAAAGGAACTAAAAAACTTGGAGGTGGCATAAGTGCAACCGACAATAAGGGTATGCACGATTTGGCTTACGACAATATCAGCAAGCCTTTTAAGGACAGAATTAAGTCCCAGATGAAGGGTTATGTATCAAAGGATGCTGAAGACAAACACAAGAACGATGAGTTTGGAAACGCTACATTTGACAAAGATGAGAATATCTACAATGCAGCCAAAGAACATGCAAAGGCAGTTAAACAAGGAAAAGATACTGCTGCTGAAATTGGTCTCACTGGACGTGAGCTAAATAAAAATGACATTGAAAAAAATACAGAGACAATGGAAGAATCTAAAAAGATTAAGATGCTTTCCTTCAAGAACACCAAATTTCTTTCAGAGGGCCATATGATGACTATGATACCAGATGAGTTTAAGGTTGAAGGTAAGAGATTTATCATGAGAGACGGTGCTGACAACCAGTATTTGGTAGAGTGGACAGCAAAAGAACCTAACGTAACTAAAAAGCTTAATATGACTCTAGTAAATGAGCAGAAGGAGAGAATAAAGCAGCTTTGGGGCTATAAAAGCGCAGAAGCTAAAACATCAACTTCTAATTTCAGAATTCAAGAGGATAAGGAATTTGCTGATATGGTCAAAAAGGTTAGAAAGTTAATGGATTAATAATGATTTAATATTTGTATTTTGAAATGAAAAACAATGATATAAACATTAATATCAGCCCAAAAGAGGATAAAAAAGAACCTGTTTATACACAAGTTGGTAAATGGTTTACAAGTACAATCGCAAATGCAAAATGGACTAAAATAATTAAAGTTTACTTCGTTACGTTTTTCTTTCTAGCCACAGCATTGACAGTATTTTATGCTTATAATATTGTTAAAAATGAAGAGTTCATTAAAGAGACATCACATAAGATTGTAGAAAATACTAAAGAAAAAGAAGAAGAAGAATTAAGAGATTTTGTTGTTACTCCAAAAGTTCAACATGATATAGAGGTACTACTTTATACATTGGGGGCAGATAGGGTATTTATTTTTGAGCTTCACAACGGCAAAAAAAATATGAGTGGTTTACCTTTTAGATATGCTGATATGTCATATGAAATAACAAACAGAGAAGAAGGAGTTGTAAGATGCTATAAAAAATTCCAAGATGTTCCTCTTAATATGTATACATTCCCAAATTATTTGTACAAAAACAAACAATTTGTTGGAACAATTGACGAAATTGAAAAAATAGATTATGAATTTGCCAAGTCAATAAAAGAAGAGGGAGGAAAATATGCATCAATGGTGTACCTAAATGGTAGTGAAGAACCAATTGGATTCCTTGGTGTCACTTTTCATGATGCGAAAAATTTACCAGATGATGAGTTAATCACTTCTAAATTAGAATCTTATGGAAATACAATTAGTGAACTTCTTGATTTACAAGTCCAACTAAGTAAAAGAAAAAATATAAGCAACTCAAATGAATAAACTGTTTAAGGAAAAATGTTTTTATTTCATACTCGTATTGTTTTTTATAACATGCGGTTTGATATGGTTTTCAAGCAGACAGTATGAATCTTCTAAAAGATTGATAGAAGAGGTTGAATATTATGACAGCTTGAATAATTATAATAAAGTGTATTATAGCAAAACATTTAAAGAGCTAAAAAAAGAGAATAAAGAGCTTTATGATTCGTTAAAACAGTATAAAGATAAGATTGATTTCATTGTACAATTTACTCACGAAAAAAACTATCAAACAGGTAAAATAGAGACTAAACCTAGTATTGTAGATAGCGTTATTTACGATACTATTAAAGTTAGCGAAACATTGATGGCAAAAACATATGAGTATAACAGTGAGCCAAATGATACCTTTCAGTATAAGTTAAATATAAATTCATATACAGAACCTAATTGGTATTCTTTAAATGTCAGAACTAAAAATAAATTTACAATTGTAAATAAAGAAGAAGATGGAATAAACCACATAACTATCGGTTCTAGCAATAACGGAAATATATCTAATGTTACAGTTTTTAATAAAAAAGAAAAACGTAAGTTTCTAAGTAGATTTAGTGTAGGTCCATCTGTTACAGCAGGTTATGATATAATAAATAAACAATGGGGAATAATGGCTGGTGCTTCAGTTACGTTTGATTTAACAAAATAATGGTAGACAAACAAAAACAATTTGAACTTATAACTAATGACAATCCATTCAATTCAGAACTAGGTAATCATACATGGATTAAAGATGTTTCTGATATAAAAACATATGAAGAGGTTTGGCAAGAAGAAGGCGAAATATATGGAATAACTCCAGATTTTTCTGAGAAAGATGCGATAAACGCTTTAAATAGTGGGAGAATCGTGGTGTATAGTTCCTATCCAATTAAAAATGGTACATTTGTCACACCATCTAAAATGGAAGCCATGAGTTATGCTGGTAGTAATAAAGTTTATAGTAAGGTTGTTAATTTAGACGATGTGGCTTGGATTGACCCAACACAAGGTACTAATATAGTAGAAAATAAAACACGCATGAAGAAGATTATAAGATTAACAGAAAGCGATTTACGTCAAATAATCGAAAACTCTGTTAGACGTATTTTAAAAGAAGATTTCAACCAATATTCAGACGGTGATTTTGCTAGCACTGGTGACCCATATGAAATGGGTGATGATGATGTAGACCCAATATCAGATGTCTCACATATAAAACTAGATGATTTAAGAAAGGTATATGTATGGGAAACAGGAGATTCATATTATGAATTTGAGGCTGATTATGGTGAGGGTATGCCAGAAGCTGTGTCATTCAGAGGAACATTTGACGGAGACTTCCAAGTTGATGATGTAGTATTAGGACATAGCGGTTTTGGGCATCAAATGAATCCAAATGATTTACACACATCACAATTTGAAAATTGGTTTAATAGCACACTTGGTGAGCAACTTGCTAGAATAATATATACAAAAATTAAATCTGGCGATTTTTCTAATGATGCAGAAAGTGGGTATTAATTGATGATAAATGCTTAACAACACTTTAATTGTTAAGCATTTTTTTTATCTTTTATAAAGAGTATAATATTTAATATAATATAAAAAATATTAGTTATGATAGTCAGTTTATTATTAGAATTAAAAGTATTCTTGTTCATTATGGCAATATTTGTCGTATTGGTTGGAATCTTGCATACAATTACAATCTTCAGATTGAAGAAGGGTAAACTAGTTTCTTCAGAAAGAGGGTTGGCACTATTTGGTGCTGCCGTTGCGTATATAATAACAATGTTAATTTGTGGTTTTTAAATGAAAACATTACAAGAGAGAATGAATGACATGAGAGCCTATTTTCGTGGTATAGAAATGTATAACGAGGCAATCATGGTTAAAGTTGCGTATCCAAACAAATGGAAAGCATACCCAAGTGATGATGGCAGAATTAAAGTCACACCATCAGAGACAGACCCAAATATAACATATTACTACGCAGATTCAAAAGATACAACATACGAGGAAATGTTTGACCTTGTTGAACAAACAATAAAGGCAAACCAAGACATCGTTTTAAAACTTAAACTTTTGAAAGATAAGGTTGAAGAGTTGAAAGAGTTGTTCCAGAATACACCTTATGATGACCTATTGAATCTACGGTTTGTAATCGAAAAGCCTACAAAACCTAAGAGAAAGTATGTTAAGAAGAAGGTTAAGGCAGATGAAGAAAAATCTACAGAGGTGTGTGAAAATAATAATTCCGATGCGGTACTAACAAATGAAACAATTACAGAGTAATGTCAAAAAAGAAAACTACTGAAGAATTTATAGAGCAAGCTAAAAATGTACATGGCGATAAATATGATTATTCCAAAGTTGTATATGAATCAACACAAAAACCAGTTGAAATAGTTTGTAAAATTCACGGTAATTTTTTACAACGCCCATTAGACCATTTGCATGGACAGAATTGCCCATACTGTTCACATAGAAGTATTAGATATTCATTAGAAGAATTTATAAGTAAAGCCAAACAAATTCATGGTGATAAATATGATTATTCTAAAGTAGAATATGTAAATAATCAAACAAAAGTTTGTATAATATGCCCTATTCACGGAGAATTTTGGCAAACACCACAACACCATTTTAATGGGTGTGGATGCAAAAAATGTTCTATGACACATAATTATACGACTAACGAATTTGTTTCAATTTGTAAAAAATTATATGGTGAGAAGTATGATTATAGTAAAACGTCATATATAAATCAAAAAATAAAAGTATGCGTTATTTGCCCCAAACATGGCGAATTTTT
>NFZD01001122.1_pt1 | contig 13273 bp, 16 predicted proteins | sample 1095381 | NCBI WGS metagenome assembly NFZD01 (sample SAMN03609891, study PRJNA323583) | gut metagenome | isolation source: feces | host: Rattus norvegicus | place: Denmark: Riget | collected 2013 | reverse complement strand
AATAGCAACATTCTTATCATAACTTTGGTCTAATGTATTAGAATTTTGTTTACCAAACAATATGTTGTTCGCATTTGTTAATGCTGTTGTTATTTCATAATGAAAGATCAAATCTTCTACTGCGTGTAAAATTTCGTGTTCTATAACATTCAATAATATAGATCTATTAATATTATCTTTCGGGCAGTGAATTTTAATAGTAGCGTTATTCAGATCATAATTAACAGTATCCTTACTTCCTATTATAATGTTGCTATCATATTTAACAATAATTTTGATAGTTATTTCTTTATTTTTATATAGAAACTTATAAGATTTCTTTAATATATCATTAATTATATCATCAGTGATCTGTTTAGATATATCTTCCGCTTCAATTATTTTTCCTAATTTCTCATTAATGACATCAATTAAGTGTTTCATAATTTTTAAATATATTTATACAGTCTTTCCAATATACCATGCTATTAAAATTAGAATCACATCGGATCGCCTTTCTTATTATATCTGATTTTGTATTACATATATCTTTAAGTAGCACAATTTCTTTAGTTAACCATTCTATATATGAGTTTTTATCTAATGTAGGTGTTATGTTTATACTATTTTTCCAAATTCCTGAGTTATCTTTATTAGATATACAAAATTCAACAAATGGTTTAACTAATTCTGTATTTATATTATATTCAAATACCTTTTCAAGATATTTTGGATCTATGCAAGAATAACTTTGTTCTTGCGCATAAGTATTGCTTATATTAGTGTATTCATTATAGTGTACACCGTAAGATTCTCCGATTACAGAAATGACTTCATGCCAAATATCAGATCTACTGAGTCCATTATAATAATATATAGTAGTGTCATCATGATAACATCTATCAGCCAATTTAACAAATCTATATATTCTTCTATCTTTATATAATATAATATATGGCAATTCTTCTACTGTACAATTTTCTATATCATCAAAAACAAATCTTATATCACCACCTATGAAATGTTCTGTACTATCGTATATATTAATCTTTTCTGTATATCTAAAGTCACGATGTAACTGTTCTAATAGTTCTTTATCCATTCTTTAAAATCATCTATTTTGTAGAAAACTACATAGTTTAGTTTATTGTTTATTGCATCATTGAATTTCTGTTTGTCAAGCACTGTCCATGTATAAATAGCTTGTTTGTATGCCAATTTTCCTTCATTGAATTTCTGCGTCCAAATATTTAATTTTTCTTTATCTAATATATTGTTTGGGTCATATTCATGTCCACCATGCATCCAAAAATAATTGGCTTCTATATACAAATCATTTTCTGGTATATAGAAGTCTACTGCGTGAGGATATAATTCATTTTTGTACTGTCTTAATACCGTATCAAATCTTTCACATAATAAGTCATATGTTTTATCTTCTGATTTAGACTTATTGAATGTATTATTATTTCTTTTAGTTTTGATTGATTTTTCTACTATCTCATTATAGTCTATTCTATCTTTTATATTTTTGATTTGCAATGGGCGCCTAACACCATATTTAGCAAACATATTAGAATCAACAGTTGATTGGAATTCTGGTAGTTGAGTGACAAATTCAATACCATATCTTTCAAGACAGGTCTGCCTGTTCTGTTCTATATTGTTATAGTTCTCGTCACCGTATTTTTCTAATTTTGTCTGCTTTGCTTTTATTGGATTGACAAAATTTTCATCACCATAATGTTTTAGTTTGGTGTCCTTAATCTTTTTAATTGCAGTATTAGATCCTCCGCCATTCACAACACCATATCTTTCTAAACAAGTTCGTCTTATTTTTTCTTTAACATATTCTTTTGAAAAATTGTTGTCGTGTATAGCACAGCATTTTCTTGAACAGTATTTGTTAAATCCACGAGTACCACCAACAAATTTAACTTTCCCGCCACATCCTTTGCATACAGGACGATCTTCTATATTATGCTTTATTCTGTATATAGTTTCTTTCAAAGAAGAGGAATCGGCATACCTATTGTTTAGATATTCCAATTCCTCTTTAGTGTATTTTTGCATCTTAAAGTTCCATCAATTGTTTTCTTTCATCTGAATCCTTACCAAACCATCGCTTAAACATGATGTCTGCATTATTATCATAATCAAAGTAAAGATATATAGGATTCCTCATCATTTCCTTTGTTTCCTCCGCATCCAAACCAGACAGACCTTTTGCATATTTTATCATCCACCCAGACTTCAATTTCTTTTCGTCTTTTTTGAAGTCTTCAATGGAATAGTACTTTCGCCGTTCCTTACCTTTCTTTGCTACAATGATTGGCGATATGCTTCTACATATAATGTTGTTCTTAATAAGTTCAGGCCAATTCCTAAAGAACAATAACAACAACGCAGCAATCTTATCCCCATCAACATCAGCATCGGTTGATATGACAATCTTCCCAAAATTAAGGTCCTTAGGGTCATATTCCTTCCCAAACTTCAATCCCAATATGGTAACAAGATCGTTGAAAACATCATTTTTCATTATCTGTACAGGAGTCATATCTAATGCGTTTGGTGGTACACCGCGCATGGTGTATGCCGCCTGTGTCAAAGGATTTCTCGCTGCTCTAAAACCACGTGCGGCAGAATCTCCCTCATATATCCACAATTCACGTTCAATTTTCTTTTTTGAATTTGCGGGAATATATTTATCTGAACGTTTAAGACCCTTGCTTGCTTCCTTATTTAGTTTCCGTAATGTCTTTTCATCTTCTGCTACCAATTTCTTTTTATACCAATCACGTACAAGTTCAACAATTTCTGATTTCGTGATCTGTGTAAGGAACTTATCTGAGATAGAAAAACATTTCTTATCGTCTTTAGAAAACGAATCAACAGGAGTAGTAAGCTCTTCCTTTGTTTGTGAAGAATATGCGGGGTTAGACACGACAACGGACATGAACACGGAATATTTATTCTCCACACTTCTTGGTGACATGTCCTTGAACTTATCCTTTTTGATTAAGTAATCAGATACAGCTGAATTTATAGCTGACCGCAATGTTCTGATATGTGTTCCCTTTGAACATTCTGCACCATTTACAAAACCTATGTCTACATTGCTATCAGGAAATATATAAGCATCGCATAGGTCGTTCTTAAAAGGTATCTTATTTTTAAAATCTATATAATTAGAATATAGTTCAAGATACTCATCAAATGAATCAAACTTCCATTCTTCACTATAATCATCTGTTATGAACCGCACGGTTAGTCCAAGATTTGCAACTGCAGCATCTATGCACCGTTTATGTATAATATTAATAAAGTCTTTACTATACCCATCAACACCAAAACGTTTGAAGTCCAACTCAAATTCTGTCTTTGTATAATGATATTTGCATTTTTCTGGTTTTCCTTCATTAACGATGGTCTCCATATTATCTGACCATTCCACAGTTATCTTGTTCTTTTTATCACAAGTTGTGACAGTAAAGTGTTTTGAGAACACATTTGTAAGACTTGAACCAACACCGTTTGTTCCTACAACGGATCTGTCTTCACTATCATCATAGTTTGACGATGTACGTAGCCTACCAAAAATAAATGTTGGAATATAACATCCAGCAACACTATGTTTTACTACAGGAATTCCTCCATTGTCATATATCTTACAAATGCCATTTTTTCGTATATCTACTTCGATTTCAGTAAGCCCAAGATTGTCCTTTCGTCTAAACTCATCACATGAATTAGAAATGATCTCGTCTACTACCTTCAACATAGCAGGAACATAATTTACAGTCACCTGTTCCATTTTACAAGTAGATGTATTATATATAAACAGATCCTTTTCTTCTTCCTTTGTTGAACCAACCCACATACCGGGGCGCCTCAACACATGCTGTACTTCAGACAGCTCCTGATATTTTTCTTCAACTTTCTTCATACACATCTAACATAGACATAACTATTAAATAATTTAACTAATGTGACAAAGATTTCTTATTCTTAAATGAATTCCATGCCGTAATAATACTTTCAGATATTGGTGTAGTTGCTTTCCAATTCAATATATTATTAGCTAAACTAACATTACTATATATACGTTCAGCATCGTTATGGCGTCTGTCTCTAAACTCATATCTTACATGCGTATCAGTATATGACATAAATTTATTTAATAGACTCAGTATAGATGCTGGTTTGCCTCTACCGATATTGAATATTGAAGTAGTTTCCACATCATCAATTTTATTTAACGCTGCAATATGTGCATTAGCTAAATCATTCACATCTATAAAGTCACGCAATGCAGTACCGTCTTTTGTTGTGTAGTCTCGTCCATATATATTAAATACTGTGTTATTATATGCAGCATCCATAATATTAGTCAGTACCTTGTTTCGTGAAAACATTGGTTGATATTCTAAAAGCCCAGACTTGTGTGAACCTATAGGATTGAAATATCTTAATACTATTGACTTGAGGTTATGCGCAACAGAAAAGTCATGTAACATCTGACAACACATGACTTTAGAGTTTACATACGGGTTGTTATTTATTTTTAGCGGGCTATCTTCAGATAAAGGCATTTGCGTAGTATCAACATCATACACTTTAGACGTAGATGAGAATATGATTCTCCTTATACCATTAAGTGCTGCTAAATCTGTAACATTATATATAGATAGACAGTTGTTTTTATAATATGTAAAAGGGTGTTCTATAGACTCGATAGAATCTCTATATGCAGCCAAATGTATGACTACATATATATCAGGATGTTCCTTAAACACATTATTAAGCAAATCTCTATTCTCGGCACAATCTAATATATATAGTTTTGGGCGAGTTCCACTAATCTTTTCTATCGTATCTAATATATTAATATTTGACTTGGATAAATTATCTACTATTATTGGTGTATATCCATTTTCTATAAGGCTAACTACAATATGTGACCCAACATATCCAAGTCCGCCGGTTACTAATATCTTTTTTAACATTTGCCTTGAATTAAAAAATTATATTTACATCTTCTTTATCAAATTTCATGCTTACATGAAAGACATCTTTATCAGATTTTAACTTTTGTCTGTTAATTAAATCGACTAAACTTTTCATTTTAATTAAATATATATATTATCTTAGTAATTGTCTTATTACTTCCTTATCATCATCATTAATGAATTGTTCTATTTTTTTAAGTGCATTATTTAATATATATTTTACTTTATTAGTAGATAGACCTTCACTGTCTGCTATTTCTGATACTGAAAGTTCGTATGGATATCCAATACCGAAACGTTTTTTCGTTACTCTACGTTCACTATCTGTTAGATTATATAATATATTATTTACTAGTTCTTTAAACGTCTTATCTCTTTCATTTGTTTCTATAGTTTCATCTTCAAGGATAAATTCTGTATTGTTAGAATCTGATAACTGATTATCATGATAACAGTCATCCGTATATGGATTTACTGAATCTAAACTTATTATATTAGCCATAGATGTGCCTTGTTTCTGAGCAGACTGTGGTACGTGTACTAAACTACCAACCTGGTTCAATGCTATTATTATCTCGGCACGGATCCACATGAACGCAACTGACGCAAAAGATGCTATCTTTATATGTTTTTTAATCCATAGCTCAAACTCATTTTTATTCGCAAAACCATCTTCAGGCAACTTATCTAACGTCACATCTAAATTCTTATTATAAGAAAATCCTGATGTTATTAGATCTTTAGCATCATTATATGTAAAATAATCATTTTCTGATTCATGTAACAATTTCAATATACGGATTCTAAGATTAGCTTTGTTCTTATCATATTTGTTTAATGCTGTAACCAACCCAACATTTCCTGCTTGTATAAGATCTTCAAATGATAGACCAAGATTTTGATACCGCTTTGCACATTCTATTACTGTCTTTAAATTATTCTTTACAAATATGTCGTAGTTTTCTGGTATAAATTCTAAATCATCGCACTCGCCCATAGGATGCCTTATGTATTCTGCTTTGACCGCGTTGAAATAGTTATCTATAACATTGTCAAATGTCTTGTTTCCAGTATATTTTACTACAAGGAGTTCCCTAACATCATGTTTTAAGTTGTCCCAAAAATTTGGTTCTAGATAATTATATCCATCAAGACGTTGTTCTAATAAATCTAGATAATATTCAGTTATGTTCTTTTCTGAACAGTCCTTTATCAATCTAGCATCATCTTCTATTAATCTATGTATGGATCTATGAATGTCTTCAATTTCAGAAAACTCATAGATCCTTAACTTATTTATTTTATTTACAAATTTTATGATTTTATTTGTGTTTGTCTTACATAAGTTTTTCTTTACTGTTCTACTCACTGTTTAAAATATATATTTCACAGTGTCATAATAAATAATATAGATAATTAGTATCTAAAATTCATTTTTTTTTAATTGAATTGTTTTATTTTTAATTGTAGAATAACAAATATAACAATAGATATAATAATAAAATGGCAACTAAACTTTTTTATAATGTATCTGAGGCAAATGCCGAATCATTCAAGAATAACGAAGCTAGTAAGATGGTTATTGGTTTCGTTGATACTGGTACAGGCGCAAATGACTTTGGATATATACTTGCAAATGGAAAACAGTTTGGCGCAACAAAGAAACAAATTACAGACATCGTTACACAGAATTCTAGTAAGGTAACTGTAGATCCTGATAAGAATTCTCTTGTTGGTGATGGTGGTATGAAATATACGCTTGTTGCAGACGCATCTGGTAAATTGAGTATTAGCCAATACATCATGACAAAACTTACAGGTGGCACTACTACTGCTACAACGACTGATACACGTACCGGTACAGCGAATGCTTCTAACCTATATGTTGGTCAGTCATATAACTCTGCTGTAAGACTTATGGTAACAGAACCTGCAGGTGGTTGGAAAATTTCTTATACAGTAACTAACACTACTTCCAATCCTTGGGTTATTACTGGTATCAAGAACGCCGCAGAATCTACATATCTGTATCAATTGCCTGGCGCTTTAAACGTATCAGGAATTAGTGGTGCTCAATATGTGACTACTGCAGGCACTTTCTCATACACATTGCCTGCAGCACAACATCTTGTAGATTCAACTATTGTTACTGCTACTGGTACAATGGGATCTTCTAACTATAAATCTAGTAATGCTACCATCCCAACAAAAACTTTCCAGGTGTTCATCCATGAAAAGGGTCTTAATAGTTATACTACAGCAACAGCAACACTTAAACCGTCTTTAGCTACTGCAAACATCACATTTACTGCAAAGACAAAGTACTATACAAGTACATCTGAAATCAATGCTGCAACTGTAGATACTAATGCAGGTGCAGGAACATCAGTAAATGCTACAGCTAAACTAACAGCTTTAAGCATGCCACTTAACAACCAAACTCCTTGGGTAGCATTCCCTGCTGCTTGGGGTACACCAACGGAATGGTCTACTAAACTTGGCCCTGATGGTGGTTGGACAAAGGCTAAAGAAATTAGTGTAGCCATGGCAAGTGATGCTACTGCACAGACATTCAATGTATTCACACATGAGGCAGCCTCTGGTGCGCCTGCAGAATGGACTATCAAATGGTAATAAATATATTTAAATTAGATTTTAGAAATGGCACAAAATAGTATAGAACAATTTAAACATTATTTAAATAACCCTACAGATCCATCACAAGGTTCCAAGATCATTGGCGCGTTGAATACAATTGGTGTGAACAACCTATTGGATGGTTCGTTCGCAGTATTGTCACACCAGGTTTCTTGGGGTAAAGGTACTACGGTATTAGGACAGAATGTAGTCAATGAATTAGATGCTACAAAAGATGCTCGTTCTGTTGACTTACTTAACGCAATTGAGCGTGGTGTTACAGCAAAGTTAGCTGATGTATCAATAGATGATGAGTTACTATCGCAAAAGATTTCTGCATATATCGAGAACAACGACATCATCCCTGATATATCAGTTGCATCTACTGGCACATATACATCAAATACTGGTAAGTACATTACAGGTATTACTGCTAACGGCCACGGCATCACGTTAGATTATGGAACGATACCTACCTTAACATTAAATGAAACTGGTACAGGAAATGCTGTTTGTAACGTTAGTTTAGAAAATAATATACTTACAGTAGAAAAGTTTGACTCAAAGTTAAACTTTACTAGCAGCACATACAGTAATCCATCAATTGATACTGGTGCACATGATATTAAATTAGTACGTTCTGTAACATTTAGTAAAGAAGAAAATACACTTGCTGTTGAAAATTATACAGAAACAGAAGTTGCATCAATCTTCGAATCATTTGCTAAACTGTACCACCCATCCGCATCAGAACTCTGGGATGACTACGCCGCTGGGGTCTAGATAGTACTTATGCACCTTATGTAGATATTCTTTTATATACGAATCCGAACTAGTGAAAAATTGTGAATGCTAGGCATTTACAATTTTTCGTTTTATAAAAATGCGTCATATAAAAATCATCTTTTTATAAAAATTAAGTCAAGAAAAATACAAGATCTTGAGTCTTGTTATATGAATTGACTTCTATTACATCATTTAATTTTGTTTTTTACCTTGATTTTCTATGTAAACCATCACTGTCTTTTCAGATACTTCTCCTAATGTAGAACAAAAATAACCATGTGTCCATATCTGTCTTTTCTTAGACCAATAAAAATTTCTAAGCCGACTATTACATTCTCTATAAAGATAATTAGTTGTCATTTCCTTTAAACGTCTAATCGTTTGGCCTACACTATATGTAACAGGTATTTTATCGCATTAACAGTTTATGTTGATAATGATAAAAAGAAACCATCATATAAGAACAAATATATTGGTTTAGACTTTGGTATACAAACAACTATTACTACTTCTAATGGAGATAAGTACGATGTCCAGGTTGAAGAAACTGACCGATTAAAACGATTACAAACTATATTGAATCGTAAAGTGAAATGGTCTAACAACTGGAAGAAGACTAGATCTTTGATTAGAAAGGAGTACACACATATAAGTAATATAAAGGATGATACAGCACGTAAGATAGTCCATAAATTAATAAATGAAAATGAAATGGTTATCTTCCAAGACGATCCTATTAATACATGGAATAAAGAGGAACATAAAGGCCAGATACAACATTCCATTTTAGGACGTGTAAAGGATCTACTATTACATAAAGATAACGTAGTTGTAGATAACGTAGTTGTATTAGATAAGTATTATCCTACATCAAAATATTGCTTTGATTGTGGCACAAAAAATGATAATCTAACATTAAAAGATAGAATATTTGTTTGTCCTAATTGTGGTCATATAGAAGATAGAGATGTCCATGCAGCTAAAAACATGGTACAAATCTATCTTAACTATATAAATATAAAAACAGATACGGTTGGAACCACCGATACTGATAAAAAGCCTTTAGAAATCAAATATGATAACAGTTTATTGTGGTCAAAATTTGAAAGTACCAAGGAAAATACAGGGTCTTTAGCCCTGTGTTAGTTCATAATATATCTATGATATTTAATTATATAGTTTTAATAACATGAGTAGATCTAAAAAGAAACATGCAGTCTTACACATTTGTTTTGGAAGTAACGCACCTTTTTATAAAGCAGCAAGAAGGCACCTCCGTTCATTGAATAATCAAGAATTGAAACGTGTGTTTGCAAACACAAATACTGATGAGATCGATGAAGTAATAAAGAACTATCAAAACAAACATGATAGAAAGTATGACAAATGGTTTGAACCGACCGATGCCTGTGTTGTTTGGGAAGGTAAACAAATAAACAAGTACATGGGAAATAATTTAAACATAAAGAAATTGAAAAGAAAGTAATGTCAGACAAGAATTATGTTCAGCATACATACACAGGTAAGGTATTTAAAGTGACGCCTACACATCTTCTCCAGCTTTCACCTTGGAATGTTGGAGATGATAGACGTATATATGAAGAAGTTGATGATAATTACAGAGTCATTACTTATAAGAATGCATGTATGATTGTGAATAACCAATTTGACAATACTGTTGAAGAATGGGATTATAGAGGAAAACGGTATATTGCAAACGCTATAGGGTCAAATAAGAACATTACAGAATATACATATCTTTTAAGTACATTACCAAATCATACGGTATCTATACAATCAAATGATGGCATGAATGAGTTGAAGTTAGTGAAACATAAAGGCAAAATCTATTATATATGGATATGTAAAGAATTTCTTCCGCGTGTAAAGGCATATGACTTATTTGGTAATTTCTGTCAGTGGGTCGGTATAGATCATGTGAAACCGATTTTTTGTGAAAATGATAACAGATATATTTAAACATGAAATTCTTAATTAATTTAGTAAGACATGATTAAGATTAGTAGAATTACTTTTATACGGGGTTATATGGCTGCTTGGGTCAATGATAGTACTTGGTTTAATCTATCTTATAGTGATACTTTTTGTGATTGAACCAATAACAGCAATACTTTGTACAATCATTTTTCTGTTTGGTTGTCTGATGTCAATTAAAATACTTAGAGAAATCGATAAAGATAATTAATAACATAGTTTTGAATTTTTAGTAGATTTGTTCTATATTTCATTGTATTAAAAATGAAAATTATGTTTGTAGTTGAGTATTTCAAAGTTAATTGGAATGGGAATAAAATCATTATAGATTATATACCTGTTGATAGTGAAAACACAGCAAAACTTGTTTGTAAAAAGATCGTAAATGGCGAACGAAAGAAAGAAAATGTAAAATGCAAAAAACTTTCTGATAAGACATTTCAATTAACATATAGTAATGATCTTGTCGGTGATGATAATTACTATGTTTCTTTTGCTGAAATTAACGTTATCACAAAAAACGAAATTAAAAATCTGAAATAAACATGACAATAGAAGAAGCCCGCAAATTTTTTGGTGAAAGTTTCATCATGCCAGATCTTAAATATTTTAATGAGCATAAAAGAAAACTTGGACATTCAAAAAATGTTACTCCGAAGAAATCAAAAAAGTATTGGTATTACTTCACAAAATACGAAAAGGATTTTGTTGAACAGTTTGGGAAATCAAGTGGTTGGGTATTGGGTACTGTTGTTTTTCGCAGAAACGATGTTTCGTTCTTGAAGTTTGAAGGTTCTAAAGATCCTAATTTTGAGGTATCATTCATTGATGACGCTGATGGTACAATGAGATTGGTACCAGAAACAATTTCAGCGAAAGAATACAAGATAAACAGTAATTTGTCATTTGCATTTAATGATTTGGGTGGTCGTGTTAAATTCATTGATTAAAAAATGAAAACATTATCCGAATTTGTGCCTGAAGAACTGTCTATATACGGTGATGAATTAATGCTTGAGATGGCGAATTTGTCACAGAAGGACACAAATTTGCCTATGATGATTTGGATTGAACCATCTAGAAAAACAAATCACAACAAACCAAGATTGAAGTTTGAAAATAGCTAGTTTGAAATATATTTATTCAAAAAAAACGAGCTTCAAAAGAACTTATTCCAATCTCAATAGATAAAGGCAACCCTGAAATTTTGGTTGACGGATTCAAGTTGAAAATAAAACAAAAGGATTTAGATATTTTAAAAGAATGGATAAAGAAATACTATAAAGATCTTATGGATGTGTGGAACTATAAGATTAATTTAATTGAGTTTCATAGAATATTATTTTGAATTTTTAGTGGTTTTGTTCTATATTTCATTGTACCAAAAATAATTGATTAATAAACAAAATTTTTGATTATGGGATGTTATTCAACTACTGGTTTTCTGTCAAGACGACCCATAAAATATGGAGATAATGTTGTTTGTTTCATTGCTAGTGTAAGAAGCGATGTTAAAGTAAATGAAATGTATTATCCTGATTCAATTGTTGCGCCATACGCATTGCCTATATATGGAAAATATAATGATTATGGTACCATTGAAGATATTTGTATGGATAGAAATGTTGAGATATTAGAAAAATACTTCAACTGTAAAATAGATGATGTATTGATAGGTATTGAACGATTGGTATATGGAAATACTATTTCTAAAAATATAGATTATTGGAAGCGTTCGGGTGATAATAGAACGGTGTCTATATACGAAAAGATATTGTCATTAGAAAAATCATTAAACGATAATTATACATATCAATGGGTTCTTCTGTTTGAACACAAAGATATATATGAAAACCTTGCTAGTACTGTACATATTTCGATAAATGAATCTCTAAATTTATCAAGACAGTTTGATGCTATAGATAAATATAAAGAAATTTGGAATACTGTAGATAAGAAGTTAGAGAATACATTTGTTACAATGTTCCCACATATATTTAAAAAACAATTAAACCCGCTATTGTTTTTGTTTCAAGAACCTTTTGATGTTGAGACTTCATTGGATTTACATAAAAAGTTACAAAATCTAAACACCGATTATAACATTTTCATACACGAAGATACAAGTGATGCGTTTATGGGTATATTCAAACAAGTAAAAGATATTGAAGATCTGTTTGATTTGTATATAGAAAATAGGCAAGCTATAACAATGTTTTATGGGATTTGGAATATGTGCGTAAAAATCCCAATGCATTTTGGTTTATCACATACAGGTTCACAAAACCATGATTATTCTGCTTTTACTACATATCTTAACGTAATTAATACACACAAAAAATGATTGCGAAATTTGTTTATAATTGTACTTCTGCTAATAACATTAATTAGTGTTTTGGCATTCATTGTGAAACTTTTGATTTTAGATATAGATAATCTTTCTGAAGTTGAAAGCGCATTATTATTTACGGATCTTTCTGTACAGCCATTGTTTCATGTACAGTCATTATTTTTTACATAATTAGTGTACTATCATGTTTAATTTAGTGGTACTTTCACTATATTAATGTGTACATTAAAATAAAAAAAATGTTATGGGAGAATTTGTTTCAATGAAGCTTGGCGAAAATTTCGGGAAGTTGATGCTTGAGGTTGCGCAAGAACATATCAAAAATGGAGATTGTGAAAAGGCAATACAGATTTACGGTGATAGTTTTCCTGGCTTTACAGAAGAATATGTTGTGAAGTTGTTAAAAAATGAGTTGCAGCTAATTGTTAGTGAAGATAATGTATCTGTTGAACTAACTAACAAATTTATTGAAGAAAATGCAGATAATATATATGATTGGTCATTTATTCTTAAA
>NFZD01003735.1_pt1 | contig 13316 bp, 16 predicted proteins | sample 1095381 | NCBI WGS metagenome assembly NFZD01 (sample SAMN03609891, study PRJNA323583) | gut metagenome | isolation source: feces | host: Rattus norvegicus | place: Denmark: Riget | collected 2013 | reverse complement strand
GATCATTGTGATCGTCCGAGTTCGAGTCTCGGTGAGGCTACTTAATATATTATTTTATTAATAATTTCAATTTTTATTTAAATTTAATTTGGAAATCTAGTATTAATAATCCAGTTAGAGAACCCATAAAGTCTAATAATATTATTTTATTGTCTCAGGAAGATATAAAAAAAGAGCAAAAGAAAAGAGAAAGTAGTAAAAAAGAATTAGAACCCAGATATTGTAAATATTGTGGAAAAAATTATTAGAAAGGAAACAAACTATTTATTGTTCACAAGAATGTACTCACAAAGATTTAGGAAGTAAATGCCCAGAATTTTTATAATTAGTTCAAGACTTTAAAGAATTAAAATCATTTATTCAAGTGGGTATGGAGTAAGTGATAATGCAGTTAGAAAATGGTGTAAATTATATAGTATTCCATCTCATACTAAAGAAATTGCTGAATTTGTAAATAATTTTAAGTGAAATAATTTATTTAAAATTTTTAGTATCCTTAGCTCAGTTGGTAGAGCACTTCACTTTTAATGAAGGGGTCATGGGTTCGAGTCCCATAGGATACACAATATAAGAAGTCTAACAGCAATTTATTTTTAGATTGGCATTCTCGTGGTCAGTGGTTCAAATCCACTACTAGATTCATATCTAGTTAGCTCAGTCTGGTTTAGAGCACGTATATGACTTCTGTTTATAAAGTTGATCGGGCAACTATAAAACATGCCATTGAGGGTTGGGGTGGGAGTATTCCTACCGTGGATGAAAGATTGGCCCTGCTGTAGTCAGTCAGTAATAATTGGTACATAACCAGCAAAAATCCTATCAATCCATATAGAGGAACAAGGTTGACCCTATTTTTAGATAAATTATTTATTAACTAAATTTAAAGCCTATGATGTATTTACTTTATGGATTTATGGCATCAGTAGTATTTATGAGTTCTATTGATAATTTTAGAAATTAAGAGATTAAAATTTGATGACATGTAAAAGCAATACGGCTTTTACATTTTTGGATGTGATGGTCTTAGTAAGGTTCGATTCCTTAACATTCCACTATAACTTAATTTAAAAATACCATGAAAATAATACCAAAAAGCACAACTATTCATAAAAGGGCTGATGGAACTTATGGATTTACAAGAATAGCTTTAGAACCAGCTTCTGAACCTAAAAGTTTGTTTAGAATAGTTAATTTAGACGATTTAGAAAGTACTCCAGCTAAAACAGTTATTTCTCCAGACTATATAACTACGGTTGGAGGAGAACATTCTACCTTTGTTAAATTAAATGATAACGGTTTAATAAAAATAGTTGAATATATAGATGATCAGAAATTAAATCCACAATGGAAAATTGCAGATTATCTTAAAACTAAAACTCCTAAATTTACACATAGCTTTATTGATAAATTTGTAGGGGGAGTAGATTTAGGACCTCTTATTGGTGCTAAAGATAGAGTATTATTTAAATAGAAATTTGCTTATGATACGCCGGATGGTACAATTATTTGGGACTATAATTAAGTCTCCAGAAATAACTTGGAATAAGGTAAGTAAGAACTTTTGGAAAGAAGTAGAAGAACATGATTATTCTATTCCTTTTATTCTAAAAAATGCTAAAAAAGCTTATGATATATTTTGGAAAGAAAGAGCTGATTTCTTTCTTACCCCAGAATGTCCAGCATTTATTGAGGTTTATGGTAATATACTATACAGACAAGGGAAGCTATATATAGTTTCAGATACTTTTAACAAAAATATTACAAATGCTGAATACCTTAATTCTAAATATGATAATATATGTCTAATAAAGGTATGCTAAAAATTTTTATAAAATGTGTAGACTTGTTATATTGGTTATCCGATAAGACTCACTTAAGTTATGAAACAATAAATGTTTCATTATTCTGTATAATATTACCTATTATCACAATAATATCAATTATTTTAAATATAATATATTATGTTTGAACAAAAAATGAGTAGACTTCTTAGTGATGCTAAGAACTTATTTGTACAAGAAGGTTTAAAGGTATCTTCTGAATGTGTATCTGGTAATGGTGCTAAAAAGTATTCTACCAGTGGTAATGAATTTGTAGATAACTTTGCAGCTATTTCTTACTTTAAAGAACCTCGTTCTTATAAAGAAGTAAGTAAAGATATGCAATTACTATGGAGCATAAATCCACTTATGTGTTTAAAACTTGCAGTCTATATCAGACTTATCACTCGTAAATCTAAAGTTGTAAACAACACAGAAATAGAAGTTTTAGAAGTTCAAAAAGGTCAGGGACTTAAACATGAAGGAATTATGAGAATGCTTTGGTTAGCTATTAATCAACCTAAGACATTTAAAGCTAATATAAGTTATTTTATAGCTGCTGGTTCTTGGAAGGATATATTCCAAATGCTATCTCTTGATCTACAATATCATGGATGGAAAGATCGTAAACTCGATTGGGAATTCTTCTATTTAGTAATCTCTGCCGGATTATTTAATCCAGAAACTACTCATTTAGTTAGAAAGTATCTCCCAACTATTAGAACTAATAAGAATTGTAAGACTATTGAATCTCAGGCATGTACTCTTATTGGTAGATGGTTAGCAAAACGGTTTTCTCCAGGTATAGAAAAAGAATCTGCTTATAAGGATTATAGAAAGACAAAATCCGAAGGAATGGCTCATCAATGGCAACAACTTATTTCTAAGCAGCTTTATAATGCTTTGAATTTTGATAATATCGCTGGCCGAGCTTTATCTCTACTTGTAGGTTCAAAATTCTTACAAAATCATAAACTTGTTGAAAAGTACTCAAAATGGATAGAGAATAAGCCAGTTGCAAAATATACTGGATTTGTATTTGAACTATTTTCTCCTCTTGGAGATGGTAAATATTGCCGTCATATTGAGAAATATAAAGAGACTACTATTAATGCTCAGTTTAATCAATTAGTTCAAACTGGAAAAGAAAATGTTAATACTTTTTCTAAACTGTTAGTAGTACGAGATACTTCTTCTTCTATGACAAGCAAAGCAAGAGGATGTAATATGTCATCGTACGCTATAGCTAAAGCAATGGCATTGTACTTTTCTGAGTTCTTAACAGGACCCTTCGAGAATGCTTTTGCTGAATTTTCTAAGAAATGCATATTACATACATGGAAAGGACAAACTCCAGTTGATAAATATGTAAATGATATATGTGAAGCATATGGACCTACTGACTTTCAGTCCGTAATAGATTTATTCATTGATATAAAATCTAGAGGAGTTCCTGAGTCAGACTTTCCAACTGGTATACTTGCGGTTAGTGATGGTGAATTCTCTATAGGAGGATATAACAAAGACACTAATTTTCAGCTAGCTATTAAAAGACTTAGAAAAGCTGGATTTAGTGATGAGTATGTAAATAACTTTAAAATTATTCTCTGGGATATTCCTAATTACTATTACGAAGTAGAAAATAAAGTAAAGTTTGAAGATTTTGCTAAAGCTCCTAACTTCTTTTACATGTCTGGATATGATCCTTCAGCAATAGCATTTATTCTTGGAACTAGTCCATTTAAAGCTAGTCCAAAAAATGCAGAAGAATTAATGGAAGTAGCACTTGATCAAGAACTTTTAAATAAGCTTCAAGTTCTTTAAAAATTAGCACTCTTAGTATAATAGGTTATTACACTTGTAATCAAGAAATTACAGTTCAATTCTGTAAGAGTGCTCTAGTAGGTTAAGTTTGTTTAGTTATAAGAAGACTTACAGCAAGTTTTTAGCAACAATCTCTTAAATTGTCACAGCTAAAAGTCTTCTGTATTTTAGAGTAGTAGTTCAGTTGATAGAATACGGCATTTGGGATGCTGAGGTCGCCAGTTTGAGTCTGGCCTACTCTTCTTATTTAATAATTTATTAATATGAAAAACTGGAAAACATTTAAAGCAGGAGAAAGAGTAAAAATAACTTCTACCCATAAAGATGATTTGGGAAAAGAAGGAACTATTACAGAAGTTAGATGTAGCTTTTGTAAAATAGATATAGACGGTAAGATATATAATCATACCTATGCTCAATTTAAGAGAATTTGATAAACAACATACAGCTTTCTTTGATTTGTTAGCTGATGATACATTTCTTTGTGATAAACCCATCCCCGAAAGTGAAGTAAGAGCTTGTTGGAGATGGGTTTATTGTTTAAAAGAGGAAGATGTACCAGAAGATAAATTTGAAGAAACTTATGGAATTACTTTTAAGGAAATCACTGATTGGTGGAATAAAGAAATATTAAAGGTCGAGTAATCGATCTATTTTTGTATAACAATTTAAACTTTTTAAAAAATGGTAAAAGCAATTTTGTACACTTCAAATCCAAATTTCGTACCTAGTAATCTCGATCAGGTTGTTAATTTCGCAGAAGAAAACAACAAGTATTATTCTTGTCTTGCTGATGAGAATTCAAAGGCTTATAATCTTTGTATGGGTGCTCATATCCTTACTTCTAAGGGTAATAATGTATATATCCTTGATGTACAGGAGGGCAATTATGAATATCCCGAGGCTAAAAAGTGTAATATTACTGGTATAGTAAAGGTAGACTACCCTTTTGATGATGTGCAGCCTATAGTTAAGAAGTCTTCTACTTCAATTAAGGGTATTTCTTCTCGTTTGAAGGAGATGTTTATGCCCTCTGAAGCTGTTGGTGTTCGTATCGCAACTGATGGTAATATCTGTGTTGCTACTAATCAGGGCTATGTTACTATTGATAAGGATAATAACCTCACTTCTTATCCAGAGGAATTGACTTTGGATCTTCCTGTATTTGTTATCTGCAAGCCTAAGGAGCAACTTAAGGAAGGTGATGTTATTGCACTTGATAAGAGCTATGCTAAGGTAGTAAATATCAAGAACAATAAGATTACTGCAATTAGCTATACTGGTGCAGGTCGAATAGTTCATACTATTAAGGATTTTCTGTTTAATCAGACTATGATCCGTGTAGTAGTGTCTTTGGCTGGTAACATCGGCGGACAGATTAATCCTATGATGCTTATGATGATGTCTGATAGTAAGAAAGATTCACTTCTTCCTCTCTTGATGATGAATCAGAATGGAGGTGCTCTTAATATGAATCCTATGATGGCTATGATGCTTATGAAGGATGATAATTCTTCTATGAAGGATCTTTTGATGATGTCTGCTATGAGTGGAAACAATCTGTTTGGAAATATGTTCCAGAATGAGGCTGAAAACCTCCCTAAGGCTGAATAATTTATATTTAAATCTGTAAATGTTAGTCTAGTATTTTCTAGACTAACATTTTTTTTTATATGAGAGAATTTAGTTTTCTAAAGTACCATACAGTATATTCTTGTGGGGGTGATATTAAAAAAGAACTTGCACCAGAAGTCTGTTTTGAATATGTATTTAAAAATGTTGAAGATAACTTTAACGTAACTTATCAAGTTATTATCTATCTAGGAACAGATTATTCTAAAAAAACTCATAAATCAAATGCCTGTTTGTTTTCTAGAAAGGAAGTATATAACTATCTTAAGTTATTAAAGACGTTGTATCCTATTAAAATCTCTGTTAAAAATTACACTAAAGATGGAAGTTATGATAGATTACTTGTAACATTACATATAGAAAAAGTACCTATGACTTTTCATAAATATGCTTTAGCTTGGCTAAGGTATACTTATGAATTTCCATATAATGTCTTGTTAAAAGATGTCTATGAGTTAAAAAAGGATCCTATCTTTAGATTTGAATCTATAGCTAATTTGATTAATTTAACTATAGGATGTTACTGTGAGTATCTTAGAAGTGTTCATCAAATTCCATTAGATCAAGTTAGTATAAAAATGAAACTAAAAGAGGTGAAGGAACGCATTAAGAAAGTAGACAGACTTAATGATATCTATAGAAGACTTGAAGACAAGAAAAATAGTATTCCAAAGAATATTAATGGATTTTCAGTCAATGATATAGAATATTGGACAAATGGATTTGAGGATAGGAAACCAATTTATATAAACGTATATAAAGATATAAAGAAATGAAGATATTTGTAGTAGGTGGAGCAATTAATTATGCCAATTTTATAAAAGGAGCTAATCTTGTTGATACTCTTCAAGAAGCTGATCTGGTATTATTTACTGGTGGAGAAGATGTAGATCCATCTCTGTATGGTTGTAAAAAACATAGTACAACGTATTCTAATATTAAAAGAGATCTCCAGGAAAAGGAAATATTTGAACAAATAGATCCTAATAAGCAGATTTGTTTGGGAATATGCCGTGGGTTAAATTGTGGCTCACGTTAAACATGGTGAATTGCTGGGACGCCTGAGATGGTAATCAGCAGCCAAGTCTCAGTCTAAAGACTGAGATGGGTTCAGAGACTAGGGATCGAGACTAAGTTTCTTCCAATGAGGAAATATGTCGGTAATATCCCCAAGAGTGCCATGCTCATTTACATAATTTATTAAGTAATTATAATTAGTTATAAAAGACTGAAGCTGTTCAAAAGTGGCTTCATTTTTCATAGCATTGGCTAATCTAGAAATAATCATAATATTTCCAGGAATATATCCTTTGGAATTGTCTATTCTATCTAAAGTAGCATGGTTAGGAGAATTTCCATCTCCTTCATATTCTATTTTTATTCCTAGAATAGGACAGTATTCAGGAAGTTCAAAGTCAGTATACTTTAAATCAAAGTGTATTCCTCTTCTTTTAGCACAATATTTAGAATTTCTTATTATGTAGCCTCTAATTCTATCATATTCATTATTGTAGGTATTTTCTGGCATTTTTGGAGCTAATCCAAACAAATTTCTTATTTCAGTTACTCTTTGAGAAATAGATTTTCTAGTAGTTCTTTTGAAATAAGGATGTTGCAATAATTTGTTGTAAATTTCTTGCATTGAATTTGTAGAATTATATGTGTCTATAAAGAAGTTCTTAAATCCTTCCCAGTTATTAATACTATTTATAACTTTACTGGTTGGAAGATTAAGTGGTTTAATATACCCACTTATAGTGCTATTAGCAACATGATTTTTTCTAGCAATTTCTGCCATTGTCATTCCATTTTTGTAGTCTTGTATTATATTCTCTACGTTCATAAGTTTAGTAATTTAATTATTAATTATTAATTTATCTGTAAATTTCTATACAAAGATATTACAAATAAATTTGGAGTGTAAAAACTAATTATATAAATTTTTGTAAATTATAGTAAATGATGAAGATATAGTCCGATCTATATGGAATAAGAACATATAGAAGTAGAGATAAAGAACTCTACGATAACATAAATACACAATTTTTATGTGTAATGAATGGAGGTTTGCTTGTTCAAAACTGTAATAACCATGCCAGAGGTACAACTCATGGTATAAAATCTACAGATAATCAATACTTATATGAAATTACTTCCACTCATCATCAGATGCAATGTCCTTATAACTTAAATGAAAAGGATTATGACGTATTATATGTTTCTAAAAAGAATCTAAGTGAAGACTATTTTGGAGATAAGATAAGTAAATATACAAACGACATTATTGTAAAGGGAGAACCAGAAATAGTTCTTTATCATAAAGAAGGTCTTCCAGTATGTTTAGCAGTTCAAGGACATCCTGAAATGATTCCAAATTCACCAGTAGCTAATATGATTAGTAACCTTATAAATAAATTAGTAAAATGAAACTAAACAATATTACAATAGGAGCTGATCCAGAACTCTTTATTATAAATGAAAAAACTGGTAAAGTAGTTTCATCTATCGGTCTTATTCCCGGAACTAAGAGTAATCCTTATGTAGCAGATGATATGCCGAATGGGTTTGCTATGGAAACCGATAATATTGTTGCTGAATTTAACATTCCTCCAGTTCAAAATATGAATAAATTTATTAATTGTATTGAATACATGAAGAAGTATATAGATTCCTTTGTTAAGGATAAAAATCCAGACTTAGGAATACTCTGTGCCGCTTCTATGGAGGTTGATGATGATCAACTGCAGTCAGATGAAGCTAAAATGTTTGGTTGCGACATCGATTATAATGCTTATACTGAGGAACCCAACCCAAAACCTAAGGGGAATAAGACTAATATCAGGAGTTGCGGGTTTCACATTCATCTTGGTTACGAAAATCCTAATGTGGATACTTCATTAACACTTATAAAGTATCTTGATGCATATCTAGGAATTCCATCTGTTCTTAGAGATACAGATACAAGAAGACGATCTCTGTATGGCAAAGCTGGATGCTTTAGATTATGTAGCTATGGTTTGGAATATAGAGTATTAAGCAGTACAATGATGAAAGATACAGATAATCTTAAGTTTGTATGGGAACAACTATGTAAAACGGTTGCAGCTTATCAAAGTTCCTATATACTTCCTGATTCATCTCTAGTTATAGAAGCTATTAACAATAGTGATATTGAGTTAGCAAATAAACTTATCTCAGAGTATAACATTTAAAATTTTACGATTTTGTGCGGAATAGCTGGAATTATTAACAAAACGCCAAGAACTTTTGATTATTCTGCGTTTTGTACTCTTGGAATTGCAAATGATTCAAGAGGTGGAGATTCTTGTGGAGTGTTTATTGATGGAAAGTATGAATATGGAGTTGATAAAAGAAAATTCTTTAGCACTTATTTTCCTAATAGTGACTTGCTCTATGATGTAGAGAAGTCTAGTATAGCTCTTTTACATTGTAGAAAAGCTTCAGTTGGTAATATAAGTAAAGAAACTGCTCAACCAGTAGTTCTTACTAATGATAAAGGAAAAGTTGAGTTCGTTTTACTTCATAATGGCACCATTCATAATTATGCAGAGTTAGCTAAAAAATATATTCCTAACGTGGATATATTTGGAATGACTGACTCACAAGTTATGGCTAGGATTTTCTATTATAAAGGATATGAGTGTCTTGATGAATATAATGGTGGAGCAGTATTCACAATAGTGGATTATAGAAATGGTAATCCAGAAATTCTACTATATAAAGGAGCTTCTAAAAGAACTAAGTACTCTAAGGAAATAGAGGAAGAAAGACCTTTATTTTACTGTATAGATAAAGTTAAGAAAGAGTTAATATTTTCTTCTATTGGAATATATTTACTAGCTTTACGTAAGGAGTTAAAAGTATTTTCTTTAAAATCTAATATTCTTTGTAAATTTACTGGAGTATCACTAGTAAGTGTACAGGAATATAAAAGAGAAAAATGTATCCAAGTTAAAAAGACTAATTATGTTTATGATACATGGGATTACAATGAAACATACGTTAAGCCTTACATTGCTATGGATTTACTTCATAATACTTATAGTTACCGGGGAGAGAAACTTCATGGTAGAATTTATTTAACTAATTATGGTGGTATAGAAAAAACAGCGTCTAAAAATACTTTAGAGATTTGGTTCTTTGGAGGTATTGCACTTAAGAGTGTACACTGCTTTAGATTTCTTATTTCTATTTGGACAGAATCTCACCTTTCTAGAGAAGATTTCATTAACAAATTCCAAATTGTTATTAGATTTCTAAGTATGGATCAGTTATTTAGTGATAATAACATTTGGTATAAAGCCATCTCTCCTATTGAGTATACTAAATTTACTGGAATATATCAACCTATAGGTGCTGTGTCTAAAACTGAATATGTCAATGGATCTATGGTAATGAGAACTTATAATGGAAGTTATAACTATACAAGAGAATTAGTTGCATCTTCTATTAAAAGTGATGTTAACTTTAAAGAAATTAGGGAACAATGCAAGTCATTAATGAAATAACTAAAAAACCTATTGATATAAAGGATGCGGCTAAAGTAGTAGTTGATCACGTTCCTGGAAGTATTATATTTGGATATTGCAATTTAAAAGAAGAATTCGTACAATTTGTTGCTTATTCTCCTGTAACTGGATTTCAATCCTATTTAGGTTGTAAAAAACGTCTTAAACATCTCTTAATTTATAGTAATTACCGAGGTATATATATCTCTAAGGTAGACTTAACTGATCCTATGCTTTTAAAAGAAATTTATAGTAAAGGCAAGGGAGGATTTCCATATACTTTCGAAAGGAAGTATGAGGCAATTGAAAGTTTTAAGATATTTAATGGAAAACAGAGGATTGTAAATAAACCAGTTATTTATAATTTATCAGAGTATCTTAAATATACCTTTGGATTAGAATTTGAGACATCTCAGGGATACATACCTGAAGAACTATGCTTTAGAGATGGCCTTATACCTCTAAGAGATGGGTCTATTAGTGGGTTAGAATATTCTACAGTGGTACTTAATGGTAATGATGGAATTAGATTGCTCAGGCAACAGTTAGGAACTCTAAAGAAATATACTGACTTTAATAAAGAGTGCTCACTTCATATTCATTTTGGGGGATACACTCTAAGTCCAGATAAATTGTTTAGATTATATACTGTTTGTAAAAACTTAGAGTATGAATTATCTACTATTGTTCCTGAATATACTTTTCGTTCTCATGTATATAAAGAGAGTGGAAAGGATTATTGTAAACCTCTTCCAAGGTTTGAGTCATTCGGCCATATGTATAAACTACTAGTTGGCAGAACCTTTTTTGGAGATCTTACTCAGGCACATCCTAATGATATTGAAAGAAAACGTAAATGGCAAGTAAATGGACGTTACTTTTGGGTCAACTTTATAAATGCTTTATGTTATAATGTAAACAAAACTATTGAATTTAGGTTCTTACGACCAACGTATAACTTTAATAAGATAATTTTGTGGATTTATATCTTAAATGCAATTATGGTCTTCGCTGAAAACTCCAATAAAATTCTAGATTTAAAGGATATTATTGATTTTGCTTACCCAAAAAACATAAGTAGTAAAATTAAAAATGGAATTACTAAATTGCAAATTTTAAAGGAAAATCAAACCGCTAATGGAGATCTTATAGGACGAGATTTGGAAATAGAACATAAGTTATTTCCAGATAAAATTAACTTTTATTAACTTTATTATATGCAATGATATTTATAAGAATACAAACAGCAATTTATTAAATAACAGCTTACCAAAAAAGTATAAATATTGTATTCTGAGTATAGCCTCCATAGCTCAAAGGATAGAGCCTCTGTCTTCTAAACAGAATATCTGCGTTCGATTCGCAGTGGAGGTACTAAATTTAAATAAAATGAATAAACTAGAATTTAAAAATGTACTAATAGATCAAGATCAAAAGATTTGCTATATAGATAATAAAGATATTGATCTATCTAGAGTAGAATATGAATTACTCGTATTTTTTATAGAAAATAAGAATAAAATATTTTCTAGGAGAGAATTATTAAATGAAGTTTGGAAATCTAAAGTAACTTTGAGAACAGTTGATACAACTATATCAAGATTAAGAAAGAAACTAGGAGAATTTAATAGATATATAAAAACTAGACAAGGATTTGGGTATGGAATAATTGAATAGCTATAAAAGAACACTTACAGCAATTATTATTATGAAATTGGTATTACTTTTGTCAAAAAATAAAAATTAATAAAGTGTTCTGATAATTTGGAGATGTGGCGAAAATGGTAGAAACGCGATAGTTTTAGGAACTATTACCGATTAATGATCACACTGTGAGTTCGAATCTCACCATCTCTACTAACTTTAATATAATTTATTATGATTAAAAAATTTATTGTTCTATGTATTGTTACTATGTGTAGTATAAGTGTATTTTCTGAAGACATAATTATTTCTGAATCAGATTATGCTAAATTACCACAAATCAGTAAAGAATGAAATTTCAAAAATCTATTATTAAATGGAGAATTACAAAACTTATTTTCTAATTATGCTAATTTTGGGAAAAAGAAATTGGAACAGCAGTTAATGAGACTCTTTAAAGCTGTTTGAAGAAAGTACTGTACGTATTTCTAATACTAAACTAGGTAAAACTGCAATATTTATCGTAGTTTGGAAATTATTATATAGGGAACTAATCGGAGTTATAATCGGATTTATTCTTCTAATTTTATCTATTATTACTATTCTAAGAGGGTAGTTATAAACTTTCTAAAAATAGTAATGATGCAGGAGTAATTATTAATATAGTATCTGCAATAATATTTTTTATAGCTTCTATGATATGTATATTTGGAGTTTAATATGATTATTAAGAGAATATAATTATGGCAGGAATAGATAAAACCTACACTAATTCTTGGAAAGAGTATAAAGAATTTATTAAGTGGGCAGAAAAACAAGTTTTTGTATGTCCTAATGGAATGAAACTTAATCTTATTAACTATTGTTATAATTGGGATAAAGATCCTGGAAAAGAATTTCCAGTAATGAATACTTCTTGTAGTATTGATTACTTTTTAATTCACTATTGCCCATTTAAGTTTGTTCAAGATAGAATGATTGAAGTTTACGGAGAAGATTATGTTAAATCTGTTTTAGCTGGAGCAAGTGAATATGATGCCTTTGAAAAATTAGACAAATTTAAAAAACTTAAAATAGTTAGAGGTAAATACTTTCAACATAAAAATTATCTATGGAAAGTAAGACGTTATAAACCTTGTTTTGAAATTACCGTACATGATAAAGAAGGAACTTTATGGTATAATAAAGATTATAATACATGGGTAAATAATCATGAACTTGGATATTGGACATGTAATGTAGCTTATAAATGTAAGTCAGTAAGGGCTTTAATAAAACAAATTTATAAATGGCATCTTCCTGCTGGATGTACTATAAGAGCAGAAGGTAGATATTATGATGAAGATTTAATTATTTATACTAAATAATATATTATGAAAGTTTTTTGTGTATATCACTATATATAATTAGAGGATTTTTCATGAATTTCTTAGAATGTACAAAATCCCTAGATTCTGCTAATAAAATATACTGAGAAGACTTACGGATATGTAATTGAACAAGAATTACATCTAGATAAAGATTTAATTATGGAAGAAGCGGAGTTTTATTAAATTAAGAAATTTTATAAAGTGAATAGACTAGAATCAAATACTACACTTCTAAACATTCTTAAAGAGTATTTAGACAATAATCCAGATATTAGATTTATTCAAGCATTATTTGCTATGAAAATAATAGACCAGGATATAAATGGAAATATCATTGATAGGTTCTATGAAGAACCATGTGATACATTAAATAGAATTGCGAATAAGGGTTAATAGTAGCTGTAGCAAACCTGTAACCCCCTTGCCTATGAACTGTTTAAGTTTAAGCATACGGTCCACGTTGTAATGACTAGAGCGCAGTTAGGCTACATTTTTTT
>NFZD01004570.1_pt1 | contig 13335 bp, 15 predicted proteins | sample 1095381 | NCBI WGS metagenome assembly NFZD01 (sample SAMN03609891, study PRJNA323583) | gut metagenome | isolation source: feces | host: Rattus norvegicus | place: Denmark: Riget | collected 2013 | reverse complement strand
ATATAAGTATCATACGTTTCTTTCTCAGGAAAAAGCTCAATAATCTTATTAAACATGCCATTTTTCCCGCCAAAATATTTTATAGGGCTATTCATCTTAATGAGATAATCTTTTACTATTCAATAAATTACGTAAAAATTCATTTCTTTTACCACCAATTACATCATGTAGCCATTCCTCATAATGTTCAGTATAAGTGAAATCATTGATTAAATCTGGAATAAAATCATTACATTCCATTTCAATATCCGTATTATTAACCGCAATAAGATGACTCATTCTATTTGGGTATTTCATATCTCTCCATATTCTAAAATCAGGGTATTTCTTTTTATTAAAGATCCTTTCATCGGCGATTAAACTTATTGCTGTTGTAATATTTCCAAGGTCTTCTTCTTTGAAGAAGGAATATTTTACACCATTATCACATAATTGCTGTATAATATTCTCTAAATCATCAAGGACACCGCCATCTAACATGACAATAGTTTTATCAACTCTCGACCATGCCATATATTCAATATCAGTACAGTATTTATTTGCATATTCGACAATAGAATGCGCTGACTGAACACCTTTTTGTATTGGTGACAACTGTCTCAATACCAAACAATACATACGGTATTCCATATTTACATCCGTTATGTCTGGTAAGATGGATGACTTTATTTTTAAGACTATCTCACCATTTTTATATTTTGCCTCTTTTACCATTTCTTCCATAATCTGATTGAAATTATTTTATTATTAAACAATGCAAATATACTACATTTATACCATAATTCAAAACAAAACTAATAAAGTTTTACAACTATTTATATTAAAAAGAGTTATTAAAATGAATAGACAAGAATTAAAAGAACAAATAAAAGGTATCATCCTCGAAAGTCTTGATGAACTGAGTACCAGAGCACGTGTAAGATCCATTGTAGCAGAAGCAGTTAATAAAAAAATAAAAGAAAAATTAACTGAAGCTGAAGGAAACTCTATGATTAAACGTAAAGCGGTAATGAACATGCTAAAAGATGATAAGTATGACCATGCTTATTTTGCGTATCAATTATGGCATCCAAAAGATGACAATGAGAAAGACACATACCGTTCATTATTCAGTAAAAAAGCAACAGGTAAACCGGATAATGACGGTGCTGTAAGAACATTCACTGATGAAGAGATTACCAAACTATATGAACTTATCCGTAAAAACTAAAAAAATGCCTCTATTGTAGAGGCATTTATCATTTATCTTCTTCCTATCTTTTTCCAGTCATCTTCGGTGTACCAAATTCCCTCATAATCGTAAGAAACATATGTGACCCCAGACTTAATGCCACCTCTGTCACTGAACTGATGTAGAATATCTTCGATATGAACGAGGTTATTAATTAAAAACGCATCCAAATCTCTTAAATACTCAATGACTTCCTGTGGATATTTTGGACCATTTGTATCTTCCTCTGTCCCATGAATTACTTGGTCTGAACAACCAACAATACGAGCCATATAATCATACCAATAATCAGTCTCAAAAAGATCATAAGTATCTATTCCATAATACTTATCATTATCCTCATCCGCAAGAGCTTTTGAACGTTTGGAAGCATTGTCTATTATATTAAGACGGCTCTCAATATCACGTACCAACGCCGCCATTTCTGATTTATCCGAAATGCCTTTCAGTCTGGTACGGATATAGTTTGTATATTTTGTCAACTCGGATTTTTCGTGCCCAATCTCAATTTGTTTAAAACGAAGACATCTTATAAGTTTCAGATGTTCATCAGTAAATGTTATACTTATTTTTGCCATATGTTAAATGTTTTGTATTAAATTAGCCTTCTGTTGCATTTTTTTCAATGAAGAATTAAGTAATTGTCTAACACGTTCCTTTGAAATCTCCATTTTATCACCAATAGTATCAAGAGTTTGTTCTTGACAACCAATGCCATAAAATGATTTTACGACCATTTTTTCTTTATCGTTGAGGTATTTCATAAGACATCTGACAATCTCTGCATAATCTTTCTTCTCAACGTCATCATCGATATTATTTGTTGAAGTCGCAATATCAAAATCCGTTACATTATCGCTTTGAGGATAATCATTAGGTTCAAAATATGACTCATCAACAGAAGTCATAGTCATATTTGCCAAATCCTCATCATGCGCAACCACAACATTGTATTCAGAAAGCAATACATCTTTCAATTCATCAAGAGTTGGATAACGATAGTTCTCAATAAAGAACTTGTTACGTGCTTTTGGAACATATGTATATAGTTTCAAGGCATTAGCCGGTACAACCGGTTTCTCCTTAAAAATTACATAATTATTAATATATTTTCTTATCCACCATACGGCATATGTTATAAATTTCTGCTTCCTATCAAGGTCATAATTGTCAATGGCATGTAATAACCCAATATTCGCCTCATTGACGATATCTAATAGATTATCACCCTTTTGCCATCTACGTGCAACTGAAACGACAAATCTTTGGTTACATTCTACAAGTTTTTTACGAGCAGCTATTGAAACTGCCTTATTTTTAGATTTAGCTTTCTCAAGCAGTTTACGTTCCTCATCTGTTGAAAGGACAGGGAAACTATTAATATCGCTAAAATACGCACTTGTTAAATCAGTACGATTCCAATATCCACAATTTTGTGATTTACAATCAACGAGAAATCCCATTATTATTTCTTCTTTAAGGTTACAACACATCTATTACCCTCATCACGCATAACTGATTCAGGAACTGATATATCAGATAAGATATTAACAAATTGATAAATACTTCTCTTGGATTCATCACGACGTGATAGTTCTCTACCTCTCATTGTCAACACAACCTTTACTTTATCACCATCGGTAATAAATTTCCTCGCCTTGTTTGCTTTAATTTCAAGGTCGTGGTCTGATATGTTAGTTCTAAGCTGTACCTCCTTAATAGTATTCGTAGGTTTATTCTTAGATTTCATCTGCTTCTTCAACTCATACAAATATTTCGAGTAATCCTCTATCTTGACAATAGGAGGGGTAGATTTACAGTTAACTTCAATCAAATCCTTATCGTCTCGCTCCGCCTTTCTTTTAGCTTCTTCAAGAGTAATAACCATTGACTTGTTTTCACCATTTTCTGATTTATAAATCAGTCTAACTTGCTCATACCCATTAATCTCATCGTTAATCCTGGGTTCTTCAATCACGTTTTTTATCTTTTTGTTATTTACCATGTAAAAATATTTAAAATTCCAAATACAAATCCCCAATAAGTTTTTTTCTTATCGGCCATAACTTGTTATACTTAGCTTCGTCATTTTTTTCAAATGATTTTATCTTATTGAAATAAAGCCTTATCTCGTCTCTTTTAGGTATTTGAAGATAATCGTATACATCTACATTTGTATCCTTTAATAGTCTGTCCATCATAGGAATTACTTTGTCTCTATCACCATTACCATCAAATCTTGAGCAACCAAGCACAGTTGTTAACACCTTTTTACCTCTAAATTCCGCATTAGCGGTTGCCAAAGCATTTTCCAATGCATCATAATCAAGAAATTCACGTTTACTATGAGGATGCTTCGCAATATAAAGTAATGATATCATCGGTTTACCTGATATTGTCAACCTTTTACCTAATTTTCTCTTATCACCATAATTGGTAGAATTATTAGCCGTTTCTATATAAGGATATTTCAACCTCATTTTTGATTGAAAACCATTTGTAAGCATACAATATATGCTCGTACCAACTAATATGGCATCATACTTATCAGTTTCCCATATCGCATCCTTACCATTAATAAAATTAAGCATAATTGTTAGTCTTAATCAATGTTTCATAGAAAATAAGATGGGACGGATGAGTGCATTTTTTTAATTCTTCATAATCCATCCATCTATATTTATCAATCTCAGGATTCCTACCATTATCAGCCATATTTGAATAACAAATAGACGGGTCAATATTAGGATAATGCAACCCATATGCAATAACCGTTTTTCTAGGATTTTGCAAACTTGCCCCAAGAGGTATCAACATTTGGCTACTGCAATCTGTCATAGATAGTCCAGATTCTTCCTTAAACTCTCTGATGGCGGCATCAGTATAATTTTCACCTTTTTCAATGCCACCTTTTAGATACGCCCAATAATTTCTATGTTTCCATTCAACACCTCCCGGATGACCAACGAAAAATTCCATTCTACCATCCTCTGTTACCCTAAAAGGTATAATTCCAGCCGAATACTTCATTATATATTATTTAAAATTTTTACACCTTCTCAGTTTATCAATAAGTTTCTTTTCATCATCACTTATCGTATTTGGTATCCGATATTTAATAATAATCTTCAAATCACCATAATAACCATTAGTCTTAGCAATACCTTTACCAGATAAATTTATGATGCTACCATTTTCGATACCTTGTCTTAAATTATATCGGTATTGTTTGCCATCAGGATGTTTTATAACTCTATCACATCCAACAATACAATCAAGCACAGGAACTTCATCAACATAAATAAGGTCATAAGGTGACTCAGGTGAAATCTTAAAATTACTATCATCAGCAATTCTAAAAAGTACAATAAGGTCTCCCTCCTCACCTTCACATCTTGTACAATAATTGCCCATCTTTGGCACTTGTATAGCAGCACCATCTGTTACACCAACCGGAATATCAATCGTCAAAGTTTCCTCTTTTAACTCAATACCGGTTCCTTGACATTTAGAACATCCGTTTATTACATTTTTACCTGTTCCATTACAAGTAGGACAAACAGTGGTCTGACTTGAAAATCCATGAAGGAATCTCTCCATCTTGGTAACTGTTCCACGACCATTACAAGTAGGACAAATGCCAATATGACCGTCTCTGCCTACACCTTTGCCACCACATTCTGTACAAGGTTTATATCTATCGTATTTTATTACACGCTTACCTCTCTTGAATACTTCTTCAAAGGTAACTGTTACACGAACTTTTTTATCCTCGCCTTTTTGTCTTACATTTTGATTGGTGTAATTATTAGCAAAAGCATCATCAAAACCGAAACCACCATGATGCATGAATCTCTTCAAAAATTCATCCATATCCATAGATGAACTATTATTAAAGCCACTGCCATTGACGGTACCAAACATATCATATTGTCTACGTTTATCTTTATCAGACAATACATCATATGCTTCGACAATTTCCTTAAATTTCTGTTCGGCTTCTTTATTATCAGGATTTTTATCAGGATGATATTTTATTACTAACTTCCGATATGCTTTTTTCAAAGTTTTATCATCGACATTTCTATCGACACCAAGAATACTATAATAATCTTTATTAGCCATTTATACAAATATTGTTTTTATTGCAAAAGTACGATTTTATTAGATTAAATCCAAAAAATAATTGCCAATTTTTATTAAAATATAAAATTTTAACAATTATTAAAAATACCCAGTCATTTTGTTTAACTGGGTATTAAATAATTTTACTACTTTGCGTCTTGAACATCATCATTATCTGATGTCGGCTGATTCATATTTGTTGCCTTACTAAAAATATCACTGAAAGGATTCTGTCCATTGGCAAAATTAAAACCACCTATGCCACCATTTTGGTTTCCATAAGCCTTCGCTGAAATACAGTACCACTTCTCCTGTACTTCTTTTTCAACATTATCGAAATTAGTATAGTCGTCAGCCTCTTTCATTTTCTTCAATTCTACAATCTTGCTATTAAAGAATGCTCGTTCATCGTCAGAAACCTTATCTTTAAGGTTTTCCAATGTCTGCTCAGTTGAATATATCAAACTTTCACATTTATTGGACTTTTCAAGCTTTTGCTTGGTCTTTGCATCTTCAGCTGCATGTTCCTGTGCCTCACGCTTAATACGATCAATCTCATCCTGTGATAATGAGGATTTACTCTCAATTGTAATATTCTGTTCTTTACCAGTTGCCTTATCAACAGCAGATACCTTTATAATACCATTTGCATCAATATCAAATGAAACCTCAATTTGAGGGATACCACGCTTAGCTGGTGCAATACCGTCAAGGTTGAACATACCGATTGATTTATTGTCCTTTGCCATTGGTCGCTCACCCTGCAATACGTGAATAGTAACAGCAGACTGATTATCCTGTGCCGTTGAGAAAATTTGAGACCTTTTACAAGGAATTGTAGTATTAGACTCAATAATAGTTGTCATCACACCACCCATGGTCTCAATACCCAATGTCAATGGTGTGACATCAAGCAACAACATATCATTTGCACCATCACCACGTACAACAATATTTGCTTGTACAGCAGCACCCATACTAACAGCTTCATCAGGATTTACACTCTTATTCAAAGGAACATTGAATGTTGCCGTAAGAGCATCTTGAAATTCTGTAGAACGTGACTGTCCACCGACAAGAAGAATACTATCAAGCTCATTGTATGCCACCTTTGCTTTCTTAAGAGCCTCTACACCACATTCGACAGCCCTATCTACAAGATGTTTCGTAAGCTGTGCAAACTTAGCCTTCGTGAGTGTTAACACACAATGAAGCGGGCTTCCATCCTTAATAGTCAAATAAGGGAGATTAATCTCGGTTGAAGGCGAACTTGTAAGCTCAATCTTTGCTTTCTCAGCTGCCTCTGTAATTCTCTGTAATGACTGTGCCGCATCAGATGTTGTTCTAATGTCAATATCATTTTCCTTATTGAATGTGTCTATTACCCATTCAGCAATAACATTATCGAAATCACTACCGCCAAGGAAAACATCACCATGACTTGCAAGAACCTCGGTCACACCGTCTGAGACCTCACATACACTAAAATCAGTAGTACCCGATTTATTTTTAATCGTTAGGCTCTTTATCCTAATCTCAACACTTTTCAGTATTGTCTAGACTATCTCTTAAAGACGTAATAAAGTTATCAATGTCTTTAGAAAACAACAATTTGAAATCATATTTATGCTCTTTGCAAAATTCAATAGCAGATTTTTCTTTACACTGCCATTTTCCATTTTCAAGTTGTCTTCTATGCCATATATGGTTTTCTTTAATTTCTACTATTAAATTAAACTGAGGTAAAAAGAAATCACTTATATATACTCTATCAGTGTCATTCCAACGATAATTAATTTTTGGACCATTTACCAACTTTATTTTACTCTTATCACATTCATCAATAAATCTTTTTTCTAGTTTACCTTGATATGTGATTTTATCACCAAAAACTGTTGTATACACTTTAATTGGAAATGAGTAATTAGCAAAAGTACATTGTCGGCAAAATATGCCTTTATTTAATAGTTTTTCTCGTTTACTTCTACTATCACTAATCCTAAATTTTTTATTGCATACATCACAAACCATGTAAACATTTCTAAATGGTAAATCTTTACCATCAATATTCACATATGGGTGATATTTATATTGGTTTTTAATAGGATAATACTCAAAGTATTTTATCTTAGTCTTTTCATTAACTTCTACATCATCAATACTGACAATGTAAGGTAATATTCTTTCAAACTCATCTTTACGTAAATGTTTCCCGAAATACGTTTCTTTAAATTCTTTAGTTTCATCATCAAAACAATAAGTATTTGCCATTTTCTCGGGCATAACTCTTGGTTGATAACCTAATTTCCAGAAAAGTGAATGATTATGAGTCTTTTCTTCATCGTTTGAACAATGATTGCACACTAATCGTTCTTTTGTAAGAAACTTCTTCATCCATATAGTATGTTCACTACCACATTTACACAAATAAGTTACTTTTTTCTTACCTACTGTAATCTTATTATCGTCAAGTGTTACACTTAATACATCTTTAAATGAACTTCTATTTGTACCCTTTTCATAATTCATCACAAACTTTTTAAAGGGTATTTCTTTACCATCAGTGTCATAAATGGTCTTTACACTATTTTCTAACTCCTTTAAAATACTTTCTTTCAATCTCATGATATCTATATTTTTATATATAAATATCACAGAAAAAAATCAAAAGTACCACGTCCTTATCGGTTTTCGTGGGAATTTTTTCTTCAACTTTATTTGTTCAGAATACTTTTCCTAGTCGTTGAACCTTTATCTTATTTCTAAGATACTTGGCTGCGCTTAGTTCGGTTGCCCAATCCTTAGACTTTTTACCATCCGATAGTAATTAAGCTATCTGCTACCTCGTATGTCACCATCAAGTGCGGTATCTAAGGCTCTCTTTTCGTTTATTAATAAACGTGGGGTTCTCCGCAATTAGCCGATTTTTAATTTTACACTGGCTTATGCAGCCAGCGCGGAGGCAGTTGTACTACATTTACCACCGAGGTCAGCCACAAGTATCTTCTTATCACCACTCTTGGTATCAATGTTACTTGCCAAAATAGCTGCGGTTGGTTCATTAATAATACGTAAAACATTCAGTCCACACATTTCACCTGCGAGTTTTGTTGCTTCACGTGCATTATTGTCAAACCATGCAGGAACAGTAATGACGGCATCCTTTACCTCTTCACCAAGATAGTCCTCAGCAGTCTTCTTCATCTTATTGACAATATAAGATGAAATCTCCTCTGGTGAATAATCACGGTTATTTACCCTTACACGTGGTTTATCTGAAACATTAACAACATCATAAGACACATGTTTAATAATGTCTTCGCACTGGTTATAATTTACTCCCATAAATCGTTTAATCAACGAAATGGTGGTTTTAGGATTTACCACACGCTGACGATTTGCAGCAGCACCGACTTTAATGTCTCCATCAAGGAGACTAACAACTGAAGGTGTTGTACGTCCACCTTCAGAATTAGAAACAATCACTGGTTTTCCACTCTCGATAACAGATACAGCTGAAGTAGATGTACCCAAATCAATTCCAATTACTTTTCCCATATTTCTTTATATTTTTTTTATTTAAAAAAGTTTCTTAATATCGTTAATCTTTGATTTCAAAGCCTCATTTTCCTTACGGAGTGTAGCATTCTCTGTTTTAAGTTTGTTGATATCTGTATTATACTTATCATAAAGATTATTATACAAATCCCTATAATTGATTACGTTATCATCTGCATCATTCTTACATTTACACTTCTTATCATCGCATGTGCAAGTAGTGTCAGCAGTTGTTTTCTTGAAACTAATGGTAACAGTCTTATCTTCTTTGTTGAATTTCTGTTCAATAGTATCCATATCACAATCGTTTGGAACTGTCATAACGAACTTTCCATAATATGTACAACTTGATATGGCATTTGTCTTATCAAAATCTTCATATACACTGACTTGAAGCAATCGCTTATCCTTATCAGTCTTTACATGAAGTTTGTCATGCACCTCATCACACTTTACCGTAACATCATACTTGTCACCTTTATCAATAAAACCATAACGAGGTCTTAATATACCATCAGTATTAAAAAGTGTGTTTTCAAGTCTCTTAAAACCGTCAAATACTACACTTGGGTCAATCACCTCACCAAAAATTGTTTTTAACATATCATTCATAGTCTAATTATTTTTTATTTTTTTTTATTATTCTCACAAATATATTGTGCAAACCACATGCCAAAATACAAATACTGACAAAATGTCAGTTCTTATCTTTCCAATAACAATATAAGCACCCATGTTGACAAGGTTCCGGGGCAATGTGTGTGACAAGTTGTCGTTTATTGGCAGGACAATGACAACTTTTTCTCTGTCCTTTGTTACCTTCAAGGTGAATTTTATTGTTCAAACCAAGTATATCAATATCCTTTTGCGACAAACATGAAATACTTTCAATACCAGGTTCTCCACAAGCCTCAACTGAGAAACCATATTTATTTCCTATTTCGACAAGCTTATCACGTATCTCTAACCTTTTCTCTAAAGGAGCATGAAATGTCTCATAAGGTATTGGAAAACCGTTCTCATTGAAACGTTCCTTTACATGGTTATACATATCCAAAATGGAAAACCTTACACGTTTAATGCCAGACTCTTTAAAGATTTCAAGAACACGATTTGCTGTTTTCCATCCTTTATCAGTTGGAACAATAGGATCAATCCTCAACACGAACTGTTCAATCGGAAAGCCACTTTCAATTAACTTGTTAAATTTCTCGAACGACTGTTCCACTGTAGGTACAAGTGGCTCTATTTTACTGCCACCCATACCTGTTACCGTAAAATGAAGAATACACTTATCCTTATTTTCAATAAGTTTCTCAATCAATTTATCGGTTAATCTCTTGGTTATAATAATATTCCCAAGATATAGATGGTCAAACAAATCCAAATGAAAACAAGGATCTGTATTCTCTACAATTCCAATATATTGCGATTTATCCATTCAAAAAATAATTATTTACCGCTTCTCAACGATATCACCAGTCTCAATATCAATTGACAATGGCAGATGTTTACGTTTAAATTCACTATTAACTGACCTCATAATAACCCTCTTCACGGTTTCCTCACCATACTTTGACACCATGTGTCCCAAATATGTATCAGATGGCTTAAAGCCATGTATCAAATAATATCCTTGAGCATCAGCATCCAAAATAACCCATGATCTTAAAATATCATCAACATCATAATAGGTATAACCGGGAGCTATCTGTTCCAAATCAGAACTAGAAACACCATTTCCATCAGTAGGGATTAATTTGGCCGATTCATGAACGGCTTCACTACGTTTACAGTTATTCTTATCTTTCTTGTCATTAATACACTGATTTGCATAATAACCGATAAGATACTTCGCGAGACCATACACTTCAGTCTTCCACAATCGACCAATAGGGGTTATATAGTTAGAATCACCCATAATTGTCCAGAAACCCAATAGATGCTCTGTCATATTATCAGTATCCATCACAACACCATTACGAAGTCCGCCAAGATTCCACAAATACATCATACGAATACGTGCCTTAATGTTGCCTTCTGAAATACTTGTTGTCTTACCCAAGATGGCAGGACTGTTTACGAAATACTCGGATACTTTCTCATAAACTTCCTGAATGTTTTCCTTATAATACTCATCACAGAAAGCCTCACCAACCATATCAGCAACAGTCACCTCACTATTCTGATTAGTAGTACACATCAGTGATACACCAATTAGCTTTACTCCCGTACGTTTACTTACCTCATGGCATACAGCGGCAACAACAGTAGAATCAATACCACCTGATATACCTAAAATCATTGTCTGCATACCAGTTGTTTGTACATAAGTCTCAATACCCTTAACCATATTCTCAAACACGGTAGAGTAATTCAAGCCATTCATTTTTTCCATATTAAATTATTTTATTACTTCCTATTTTCTCAATGCAAAAGTACTACAAAAAACAGAAACCACCAAATGATTTCTGTTAAACTTTCTAAAAATAAATTACTTTGTATTGATACTGCTTAAATCAAAATGTTTAGGTTTAACCGCTATCACGACACCAAATTCTTTCATAACAAATATCCCTATCTGAAGTATTTTCTGACACTCTTTCTCAATATAATATTTAAAATCATTATATTTCTGAATCGTCTCACGATTATTCGATTTAATGGCGGTCTTATCACTTGCAGGAATATCAAACATCATAAATGAGAAATCCTCAATCCCCATCTTCTCGTTTCTTATTGCTGACATTTCTCTTACATAACCATCATTGTCAATGAAATTATAAACGGTGAACATCATGTCACGAAAACTACCATCGTATAACTGTTCTATTAACTCGTCATATTTACTCATTTTTATTAATTAATATAAACTTTATTTAAAGACAAAAAGTAAATGCAAAAACCCTCAATAAAGAAGATAATTGCATCTACAAAATTTACTTTTTATATATGACATACGGACAACATATATCAAATTGTTGGGTATCCATGAATCGAACATGGGACTTCCAGATTATGAGTCTGGTGTTCTACCTCTGAACTAATACCCAATCTTAAAAAAAGGTACAGAGAAAATTTGTAACTGCGAACATTTTTTTAATAAATGCCGGAATTGAACCGACGTATTCAAACACCCAAAGTTTGCGTCTTAACCACTTGACTAATTTATCGAAGTAGCAGTTACGTCACTACTGTAGTATATATAAATATAATTATGTTTCAAAAAAAAAACAGAAAGAAAAAGCGACACAGTATTTTTAAATATCGAGTGGAATCGAACCACTTACACAAATCTTGACAGGATTTTGCTCTATCCAAATGAGCTACGAAGTAACTGTATCATCACTATTCTGTATAGTTAAAAACAAGGGAAAAAGTTAGAAGAGTCTTACAATGAAGATTTTTGTTGGACTTGAACCAACGAACTCAATATTAACCGTATTGTGCTGTACCTACTCAGCTAAAAAATCGAAGTAACTCTATCTGTCACCACTTGTAATCTATTTTGCGGGCGTACTGGGAGTCGAACCCAGAATCTTTAGTCTGACAATACTAACGTTTTAACCATTCGAAGTAACTGTAAAGTTCACTATCATTATTGAAGAAATCACCCACAGTATAAAATCTTTTTTCTAAACTTTACGCCCATATATAAAAAATTGGAGAAAATTAAGTTATGGTATTTTTCTTATACAGAAAAAACATTTTATGCAATGTTTCGCGTTAACCAATTTCGCCTATTATCAATAAAAGGATAATATCGGATTCGAACCGACAATTCTCGAAGTAACCATTAACTTCACTACCAATTATATTCTCAACGAAAGAAAGACTGCAAGAGTATTTTCTAATTCCGACTGCTCTATACCACTGAGCTACCGTACATAGAAATCTAAGAAAAACTATGAGTTTGACTTAGTTCCTACTTCTTGTTTCAACGAAACACTGCTTTTTAGGTTGCTTTCGCAACGGTCATCCACAGTTGGTTTCTCCACAAGCGTGAATTCGGCAGTACGGCTGCCTACTAATATCTTATTTCCCTCAATCAATATGTTCATAGCGGCATTTATATCCCTGTCATGGTGTCCACCACATTGAGGGCAAACCCATTCTCGTTCATTCAATGATAAACCTTTATAGACATAGCCACACTTATGACAGACCTTGGAACTTGCAAACCATCGGTCAACCTCAATTACGAATTTATCGTTCCTCACTGCCTTGTTTTTCAACGTATTCTTGAATGCATAGAAACCAAGTTCTTGAATCGCTTTTGCCAATTTGTGATTTTTCAGCATTCCTTGAATATTCAGGTTTTCCATAAAGATGTAATCATAGGTTTTCAACAACGAATTGACAACATTATGAATGTAGTTAATCCTTTGGTCTGACAGATATTCAAATGCTTTCGCAAGTTT
>NFZD01007787.1_pt1 | contig 13456 bp, 17 predicted proteins | sample 1095381 | NCBI WGS metagenome assembly NFZD01 (sample SAMN03609891, study PRJNA323583) | gut metagenome | isolation source: feces | host: Rattus norvegicus | place: Denmark: Riget | collected 2013 | reverse complement strand
TAGAATTTGTTTGGCTGGGCCGAAGGAACTTGTTACAGCATTAGACGGCCTGGTACTTATAAGGTAATAAAGGCTAAGTTTGACGCTCTTCCAGCCGAAGAAATTCAACGTCGAGCTAATCTCATCAATTTGGCCGTGGATAAATCGCGGAATTAAGCGGGAACCCTAAAGGCAGTTCTCTACCTGCCCATGGCAATCCGACCCGAAGGCGGCACTAAGTGTCGTCAGGAGCAACGCATAGGTGAAAGTGAAAAGATATAATCCACCCACGAGGCCGCGACAGTTTTATAACTGAAAAGATATGCTGAACTCATAGGAAACTATGAGAAGTAGGAGATAAAAAGCTCTTACGGTAACAAATTGGGAATTATTGATGAAGTGCGTAAGTCCGTCAAGTTGCGCACCCTAAATCTCTCTAATTGCTGGAAACTCTCTTTTGAGACAATCAGCAGCCAAGCCCTATTAACCTAGGGAAGGTTCAACGACTAGTCGAAAGACGTAGTACCAAGTGGTACGAAATGGGAGATACCGTTTGCCCGGTAAAGATATAGTCTAATCTTACAGGTGACTGTAAGCAGCGAAAGCGACAATAGATTAACGACCTATTGTGAATAGTGAAAATGGACCACGACGGAGACCAATTGAATAGTGTAGTGCTACCCCTCATGAACGTTGACAGAAGAATGGTGAATGGAGAAATTGACCCCTCCGAACCTTCTTAGCAACAAATCTACATTACCAGCGCAGGAGGAAAAGGAACCTACGCATATGAGAGATTAATTGAAATATTCATCTAGTCAATTATTTTTCCTTTTTCTTCTTTTGTGATGGGTTGTGATTACAGAGTTCCCGTAATGCACAACCTACTAAATAAAAAGTTTATAGATGAATTAAAAGCCAGCGCAACCTTCAAGGAAGACTCTTTTGCCAAGGAGTATTTAGGTCTTTGGCAAGGAGGATCAGATGACTCTTGGTTTAATTTTGAAAAGCTACAGCAGTATAGAAAAATTGTGAATCCTGAAAAAAAGAATCTTTTTAGAGAAAACAACGAAGGATTTTACTATATAGCAGTAGACGTCGCCCGAGTAGGAGTTTTGACCTCCATTTAGGTGGTAAAAGTGCTTCCAGGAGCTGATCACTTTTTAAAGAAGGTAGTATTTAGTACTGGATTACACGATATGCACTTTGCCTTACAATCTATTGAGATAAAAAAGTTGGTGAAAGCCTATTCTCCAAAAGAAGTCTGCATAGACGGCACAGGGTTAAGTAAACTAGCCCCTTTAGTCAGCAATGGCTATTGAAAACCCTTTTAATTGCGGGAAGCCCTACGAGGTAATCCGCAGCGAAGATTAAGTACCTTTAACGGTAGTTAATAACGTTCAACGACTAGCCGCAAGGCGTAAGCTCAAGTGAGCTGAAATGGAGGGCGCCCCAAGTGGGCGAAGAGATAGTCTAATCTCATAGGAAACTATGAGCCGCAAAAGCGAGATAAGATTAACGACCTTATCTGAATACAATGTAGGTGTCGGCCTAATGGACTTCTTAGTTATGGAACAAGTTGGAGAAGACGGAATAATTTACCCACCTCTTGGGTGCATTAATAATGAAGATTATAAAAACTACCCAGGAGAAAAACTAATTTACTTACTGAAGGCGAATGCGAGCGAGAACTCTGCAATTCACAACAATTGTTTTACTCAAATCAGTAACGGGCACGTAAGATTCCTAATTACTGAGCAAGAGGCTAAGTAGAAGTTACTGTCTACTATAAAGGGGTAGAAAATGTCTTCTATAGAGCGGCTAGCCCGTCTCGCGCCCCATATAGAGCAATCAAAATTAATTGAAGAACTATGTAATTTAAAGGTTAAGAATTCAAGCGGAAATACTATGGTCGAGCAAATTTCAAGGAAAATAAATAAAGACCGTTTTTCTGCCCTTGAATATGCTTTATGGAGAATTAAGTTTTTTGAAGATAAGTATTATAAGGAAAAGAATAGAAAAAAAATAGATTTTTCTAAATTTGTATTCGTAACAAAAGGAAGGGGGTGATTTTATGGATTCGCCAATAATTGAGAGTCTTTTCAACTCCAAAGACGTAAAATCAAATTATAACCAAATTATTAAAACCTTATCAAACTCTATAGAATATCCTGCTTATAGAGACAATTGTAGAGTTTTAAATTATAAAACAGATTATACAGTAGAAAAGTTAAAACAGATAAAGGCAGACGGTAATATTGCGGACGCCCGAAAAGTAAGCCGAATTTTCTATTCGTCAGATTCTTCTTTTGGGAGAATAGTGGACCATCTAGCTTCAATTTTTAAGTACTACTACGTTCTTGATTTGAAAGGGGTCGCGCAAAACAACTCTAAAAAGAACCTAAAAAATTTCAATTCGGCTCTAAAACTTTTGGACAACTTAAATATTGAAGATACTTTCAGAGAGATAACGAAGAATGTTTTAATTGATGGTGCTTATTTTGCCTACATTAATAAGCTAGAGGATGGACATATAACCCTAACTCAACTTAATCCTAATTTCTGTAGAATTCGTGAAAGAAGTGCGTATAATACTGATGTAGTTCAATTCGACCTATCTTTTTTTGACAGATATCCAGAAAAAGATAGAGCGCCATTATTAAAACGCTTCCCCGAAGTCATTCAATCAGCTTATAAAAATCATGTGGTTAAATATCCAGAATGGGTAAGTCTTTCTCCTTCTGAAGCTTGCGCTTTTAGCTTTGACAAGAAGAAGCCTTTTCCAAGACTTTTTGATACATTAATAGACATTGTAAACTATAATGATTATAAGGAAATTGAAAAGAAGAAGGCAGAAAACGAACTAGGCAAAATTTTAGTTCAGCGTTTCAAAATGGATGAGCAAAATGATTTACCTCTTCTTCTTGAAGAAATGGCGCAAATGCACGAAGCAGTGTCGTCTATTTTAAAGGATAGAGAGGATATTGACTTAATTACTACCTTAGCCGACGAAATTGACTTACTCGACATTTAGGAAAAGACTTAGGTTTCTCAGGACAATATCCAACAAATGGTTCGTCCTAAGTATGAGGGCGCGGGCATTAGCTACGAACTTTTTGGCTCTACTACTGCGACCGCACTCGAAAGAAACTTAATGAATAACGCTTCCTTCATTGGTTAGCTCTTGCCGCAATACAGTAATTGGTTATCGTTGTTATGCTATTCCTAGTTCTCGTTCAGTAAGTGCTCTCCTATTGTCACTCTATTGCCTGTCACTTGGTATAACGAGAAAGAAATGGTTGATATTTACTTGAAGAATGCCCAATACGGCTACTCTTGGGTTTTACCATATGTTGCAAGTGGAAAACGTTAGTCTTGTCTTTTAGATAATTTATATCTAGAACAGGATATTTATAACTTAAAAGATAAAATGGTTCCTTTAAGTTCATCTTTTACCACTTCTTCAAATTCCAATGACGAAGGTGGGCGTCCGCAACTAGATACTAAAAATAAAAGTGATAAAACCATAGAAAATATTGAAAGTAAGTGAGGTATAAAATGGATAAAAAAATTCCTTGCAGTTTCCAAACAGAAATTCTCACTGTTGAACAAATAAGCGACCAAATTTCAAAAGCAAGAGTTAGAATTTTCTATCTAGGGAAGAATAGAAATGGGAGTTATATTAGTGAAGAGTTTGCTAATAAATTATTATCTTCTCTTCCCTACACTCCTCTTGTTGGAATTTATGATTCTGAAAAACAGGATTTTACAAGTCATTCTTTTGATTCTGGCGAGGCCCAGATTTATGGCTTAGTGCCGCAAGAGACAAATCTTTCTTTAGAAGAGAATGAAGATTCCGATGGAGTAATTAGACAGTACTATTGCAGTGACGTATATATCTATACCAAGCGCTTTAAGGAAGCTAATGAAATAGTCGGTAAACCCCAGTCAATGGAACTTGACCCCGATTCCATTAATGGCTCTTGGAAAATGATTGACGGAGAGATGTATTTCGTTTTTGAATCTGCTGACTTTTTAGGTCTCTCAGTTTTAGGAGAAGACATTGAGCCGTGTTTTGAAGGTGCGGCATTTTATGAGTTAGTTCAAAAATTTAGTTTAGCGATGGAAGGGAGGAAAGAAAAAATGGAAGAAAAAATTGATGAAAAATTGGAGGAAAAGGTTGAAGAGCCTACTACAGAAGTAGAAGTGGAAGTAAGCGAACCAGAAACCGAGCCCGTGGCCGAACCCGCAACCGAAGAAAAAATTTTAATCGAAATTACTCCTGAAGAAAAAGCAATTCTTGATGAGTTGGAAATTCCCGCAGGTGAAATTTTTTCTGATTACAAAGAAATGAAGAAAAAAGTTTCTAAGTGTGAAGAGTTGACTGAACGGTTAGATATTATTTCTAAAGACTACGAAGACTTGAAAGCACAGTATGAAGAGTTAAGTAATAAGCAGAAGGATTACGAACTAAGAGAAAAGAAAGAACTCGTAAATCGTTATTCTAAAATAGTAAATAAAGAAACTATTGACTCTTTGAACCTCGATACCATGTCATTAGACGAAATTGAAAAGGAACTTCTCTTCTCCATGAAGGAAAAGGTCTTTTCCGGCAATTATAGCTTGATTTCTGCTGATGATGATGAAAAAGAAATAGAAGAAGACGGCGCGATTGCCTTACTTCGTAAACAAACTCAAAAATAATAAGTGGAGGAATATATAAATGGCTATTAAAAGATTAGCTCATGTTGGATACGGTATGCTAGAGCGTAACCGTGTAAATCCAGAAAATATTGAAGCTCAGTGCGCTATTGACGCAACCACTTTTGCCGACGGCGTAGAAGTTGGTACTATTGTTTCAGTTGACAAGGCCGCTGGCTTAGTGAAACTAACTGGTGATTTGAAGGGTATTTTGGCAAACAGTGAGAGACTTTACGAGACTGGAAAACAGGGGTTGAGAAATTACCACGTTGAACCCGGTAAGATGGCTTCTGTTTTGTTCTTAGAGGACGGTAACGTTTTCACTACTAATACTGTGTGCTACGATACGACTGAATTTGCCGCCGAAACTGACTTAGACGATGCTCTTGCGGCTATTAACACTACCCCTCTTTATGGTGACATTGACACAACTGGCGTAATTAAGGTTACTGGGACCAAGGGCACTTCTCCTTTTACTGTTGTGAAAGTGACTACCATGCCTGATGGGCAGAAAGGCATTAAGTTCATTGTAACTAACGCCGCAGCACTATAATGGAGGTATAGAAATGGCTTTTGAAAGACAGAATGCTGTAAAACTTGGTATTTGTGCAGCTTTAAGAAAACCCTATGGAAATTTTTCCGTAAATGATGTAAATGATACCTTTATGGCTTAGGTAAAAGAGCTTGTTCCTGATTACAATGCTTATCGTAGAAACAAGAATGACTTTTTTGAGTTGATTCAGGAAATTTTTGACGAGGCTTTGCCCGTTAGAGTAAAACAGAATTATGGTCTATTGGCTGAAATTCAGCAGGTTGCCCATGGTCAAAAAGTAGTATTTAAGAAAAGAGTTGGGAGAGCCCGTGCGAAGACTTTTGTTACAAAAGTTGGCTTAGGCGGCGTTTTTGAAACCTTTAGACTTGATGCGGCTGACTTTGAAGTGCCTACCGAGGGTATTGGCGGCGCCGCGGTAATTGACTTTGAGAGATTCTTGGCTGGTCAGGAAGATATTGCTGAGTGCTTGGACATCCTCTTGGAGGCTATTGACGACAGAATCTATCAAATGATTGCTGAAGCTTTAAATTCTTCTATTGACGCCGTTCGTCCTACCAACACCTACTACTCTGGTAACGCAATGAATCAGACCGAGTTTGATAAGTTGATTACTTCTGTGAGAGGTTACGGCGCTCCTATTATTGTGTGTTCTCCTGAGTTTGCCGCAACCATTCCTGCCAACTACATTTCCGCAACTTCTGGTTCAGACACCGCTATTAAGATTAGCGACCAGGATGCTATGGATATCAGAGAGTATGGCGTATTGAAGATTTACAAGGGCTGCCCCATTGTGGTACTTCCTCAGAGCTTTGAGGACGACACCAACACTGTAAAGGCAATTGACCCTTCTTTTGCCTACATCATTCCTGGTAACAGTGAGAAGATTGCTAGAGTGGTTCTTGAAGGCGGTGTGGTAATTGACGAGTTCAAGAATAAGGACCGTTCAATTGAGCTTTCTGCTTACCAGAAGGCTGGTGCCGCGATTCTCCACACTAACAACTGGGCAATTTACGAAAACACTTCTCTAACCTAATTATAAGGGGCGGGCTATAACGCCCGTCCCCATTTTATTTTATGAGTATATTTTAAAAGGAGTATTTTATTATGAGCAAGGTAACTGTAAAAAACATTAGCAATCGTAGAGTTGGAATTTATGTTCCCGATTTGAGAATCAATAGAGTGATATTGCCTGGAAGAGAGATTTCTATGGAAGAAAGTCTCCTAGAGGACGCACTAACCTATCCTGGCGTGACTGAGCTATTTAGTAAAAAGTACTTGATAGTGAAGGAAATTAAGGAAGGTATTGAACTAGGCGTAATAGATGAATCTTCTGTTGTTACTACTGACGGGAAAACAGTTGTTGAAGGTAGTGAAGATTTTGAGCAGTTGAAGACTATTATTGAGAGCGGGTCTGATTTTCAGTTAAAGAAGATTTTGAGCCAGTCCAGTAAATATCGCCAGGAAGTAATTGCGGCGGCTGCTGCACAAAGTTCTGGTATCACCTTAAACAAAATTGAAATTATTAAAAATTTAACTGGCATTGACTTAAATAAAATTATAAAGGAGTGATATTGTGACCTCTGTTAAAACAATATATGCTGCCTTTTTAGGAAAAATTAATGATTTTGATAAAAGCTTATTGCCGCAAGAAGTTTTAGAAGAAGATATGGGGGGGCTACTAAATAGCGCAATAGTGTATTTTAGATTGCCCCATGTATCCTTAGAACTCAACGAGGATGGAGATTTTCAGAATACGCTCACAAATGATGAGATTCAGATTCTAGCAGTTCTAATGAAACGTGAGTGGTATAAGCGCTTTATTGCGGATTCTGAGGTAACTATTTAGAAGTTTGGAGAAAATGATTTTGAATTCAAATCGTAGGCAAATCATTTGAAAGCTTTAGTAACTGGCTTAACAGAATCTATTGACCTTGAAGTAAAGAAAATGTTAAGTGATTATAGCAGAACTCCGGGGAATAAAGTTTTTGATTATAAAAAGTTGGTGGGGAAGAAATGAAAAATAGCCAATGCGTAGATGGGTATGTTAATTATTTGAAGGGAAAGTATTTTGGTATTTTAAATGATTACGAGAAAAATAAAGATTTCGATAAATTGTTAGAATCTTTACTGGTTGACTTGATTGGGGCAAAAGAACAGTATGATTCAATTCATTTAAATAATTTGTTCGCTAAAACCGCAAGCTTGAAGTACCTAAAATATAAATATTTTAGAAATACTATTATGGAGTGTATGAAGCTAGTCGAAGTCGTATTTCAGGAGTGAGCAAAATGGACTATTATGAGCTTTATAAATTGAGAATGTAGTCTCTTGGCTCAACTGAACAGGAGAAGACCTCAAACAAACTAGCTAAAGACTTTGAAGGGTTTAAAAGAAAAAGCCCAAATAGGACAACAATAGTAATGAAGGAAGGAGAGGAATATGATGTTGTTTTAGAAACTGGATTGCGCTCGGCGGCGCAGTCAGAGAGAAAAATAACCTCATATTTACTTACTGACCTATCTATAAAACTAAAAGAGGGAGACTCTTTTTCTTCTGTTGATAACGATTTAGAAACTACTCGTTACTGGATGGTAATAAATTCCGAGGTTAGAACCTTTAGAGGTTATTTTAGATATAAGATAATTGAGCTGGATTATTTACTAAAATACGTCGACAAGTTTGGTTCCATTATTACCGAGCCTGCCTACTTGAATGGAACGGGAGAGTTTGACATAAAACAATATTTTAAAATTACCGATTAGACTTAGATTGAAATACCGAAGAAAGCCCTAAATGTGATTTGGCCAAAAAATAATTTCTTATACCAAGGTCAAAGATTTTATATTGGTGATGAAGTTTGGGAATATGTAGATTCAGACAAAATTAGTATTCCAGGAGTTTACTATTCAACCTTAAATAAAGTTCCTAAAAACAACTTAACTGATTCTGATAAAGAAGCTTTAGCCAGTATAAATAAGGTTGGAACGGTTTCCATCGAATCTAATTATGGTGACTAGCCTAAAATTACACTGGATGACGCAATAGAGTTTTACTTAAAGGTTGACGGGCAGCTAAAGCATAGCGATTATTTTACCTTTACCTACGATAAAGACTTCTTCGAGTAGAGGGGGAGCCGCTTTGTCGCCCTTAAAGAAGGCAATTCTACAATAGAGGTAGTAAATAAAACCCTAAAGAAAATCTTTAACGTCCGAATTGCGGACGGCAGCAATTCCTGCTCTATAGTAGGTAACTCTCTTGTTCGTATAGGCCAAACAATTAAGCTAACCGTAAAAACCAGTGGCGAGTTTTCTTCTAGGGTAGATAATGACTTTGTTACTCTTGTTTAGCAAAATAATGAAATCCTCATTACTGGAAGCAAAGTTGGAAAAGCTATCTTAACCGTTACTTTGACTAGCGGGGAATCAATAACTAAGGAAATTGAAATCCTCAATTTCTTCGCATGAGGGGTGAATAAATGACTGTTTTTGAAGAACTCGGAGTAGGAACCAAAAAGATTGCGCTTTCTCTTGCTGAAAGTTAGGAAATTTCCCGTCTTTTAAAATATATGGATTCATCGCCCCTATCTAAAGAAAAAGCAGATTGGGATGTATATAATGATAACCTCTTCAATGAAAATATTCAAATAAAACCTTTACTGGACGTGTCTGAAATAGAGGAAGGCTTCATAACTATCCTCATTCCAATTGGGGATTTAAACGCAAACGAATCCTTCATGTCTTTAGGAGTTCAAATAGACGTTTATTTGCCCGTAAATAGTTGGATGATTAATGAAGAGAATTTAAGACCTTACTTGATAATGGATGAGATAGTGAAGAAAATAAATTTAAAGAGAATTACTTCAATTGGGACTCTTGTTTTTTCAGGATTTGAATTAGATACGGTTTCTGATAAAGTCACAAGACATTCAATGACTTTTATGGTAGATAGCCAAAATGGAAAATAATTTACTTTTTTTGTCTGGGAAACCTATAAATTTTCAGGGCCGTTTTCAGATTTACCAGCCTACTTTATCAGAAATCAGCGAAGTTGGAATTTAGAACTTCTACCGAAGCGTAAAAATTTTGACCCTCACTGAAACCCAAATTGAAGAAATTATTTCCGAATCTAAAATTCCTGCGCCTTTAGACCCATTGAAATACATCCTTACTCAAATACAAAACCCAATTATTTTTTTAGAGCTTTAGTTAGCTTTTCTCTCTTTTATAAAGAAGCCTATAAAAATCGTTCAAGACTCTTTTGGCGTCACAATAGATGAACAAAGCGACTTCATTTTTACTAGTTCGTCCTTTAAAGAGTTCTAGTCTATTGTTAGAACCATAGTGGGAATTGAACAAGAGGAAGAAGTAGAGATAAATACAGATGATGAAGCAATGAGGAAAAAATTCCTAGAAAAACGAAGGCTATTAAAGAAGGCAAAAGAAAAGCAACAAAAGAAAAAGTCAGTAACTGGAAAAACTTTATCTTTAGAAGATGAAGTTATGGCGGTATGTACGTATAATTCAGGTTATACTTTAGACAATATATGGAATTTAACACTTTATCAACTTCATTTGTAGTTTAAATAGTGTTAGAAAAAAGATAGATTTGAGCATGACTATCAAGCATTATTATCCGGTGCAGATAAAAAGAAAATACATCTTACTGATTGGATAAAAATTTAAGGAGGACTATATGAATATTTTTGACTTATATGGTATAAAAGAAGTCGCGGACGTTGCCTTTTATGATATCGCAACTGGCGCACCTGTACTATATCTTGATACTTTAAAAGTCACAACTGTAGAAGAGACCTCTTCTTCTACTTCCGCTAACGGCGGCAAGGGCAATTCAGCTCTAATAAAGTGGGACTTTGGTAAAGAGATTACTTTGACTGTTGAGGACGCACTTTTCTCCATGAAGTCTATGGCTTTCATGCACGGTGCTAGAGTGCATAGATATGGTAGCGCAGACCCCAAGACCAGAAACAAGGTTCTTAGAACTGCAAAGGTTATGGCCACTGCTGCTGAAAAGCCTACTGGTTTTGCCGAGAGCGCAAAATTCTACGATGAAACTGGAACAGAAGCAACCGATACTTTTGTAAAAGGCGAAACTTATTTAGTGACCTGGGAGGAAACTATTGAAGGCGGCCTAGAGACAATTGAGGTTGACGCCGATAGCTTCCCCGGCACTTACAAAATTGTTGGAGATACCTACGCTAGAAACTATAAAACTGGAAAGGATGAGTTTTTCTAGTTCATAATTCCTATGGCGAAGGTAAGCTTCGAGAACACCATTACAATGCAGGCCGATGGCGACCCCTCTACTTTCAGCATGACTTTGTCCGTGTTGAGACCCGAAGACGGTGGAATGTTGGTCTTTGCAAAATATCCTAAAGCTGCAGCCGCAGCAGAAGAAGACGATACTATTATTGTTGACTTCTCTCAGGGCTAATAATATAGGAGAGAGGCAGAAGCCTCTCTCTTTTTTTAGGAGATAATATATATGAGTAATTATGGAGTTAAAAATTTATATTAGGGCGCATTATTAGCATATTCTCCAATTTCTATTAATGGGAAAAATTATGAAGAAAATGATGTCATTTTATTCTTTGACGATGTTCAAGAAATTGTTTTTCAAGAGCAAAATTCTGTTGTAAGAGCATCTGGAGGTTATCACAATAGACCATTAATATCATGGGATATAACTGAAGAAGTTAACTGTGAATTGCTTTTAGGAACTATTTCAAAATTAGGATATGGATTGGTTAATAAAACGATTTTAAAAAGTGCGATTCCGAGTAAAGCGATTAGACAATTTGAAAAAATTTAGGTAGATAAAAATAATAAAATTTACACTAGGCATTTAATAGATCAAGATAGGCCTATCCATTTATTTAATTTAAATGGTCAATCCGTAGAGAAAGAAATTTTAGATTTTTCCATAGAAGGAAATACTATATCTTTAGAAGAAAATTTTAACTTCGTCTTTGTAGATTATTACTTTAAACAAGAAATGAACATTCAAAAAGTATGGATTGGAGATAAAGTCTTAAATGGATTTTTCAAGTTCGTTGGTAAATTTTACTACACGGATGAGTAGACAGGAGTATAGAAGACAGCTTTAATTGAGATACCCAAATTATCTTTAAATAGCAGTTTTAGCATTGATTTGGGAAGAAACGTAAATCCATCTATTACAACTTTAAGTTTTACCGCAATCCCAAATCAAAAAAACTCAAGGTCTATTTCAATTTCGTATTTGACCGAAGATATAGATGGAGACTTTTAAGGCTGGATAAATATCTAGCCTTATTTTTTTTAGAGGTGATACAGTGAGCAAGGCTAAAAAAATAGTTATTCCAGTAGAACTATAGACTACAATAAAAAATATTGGAACTTCCGTCGAAGATTTGGGGAAGTAGTTGACTAAAAGCTTTGACGAAAGTAAAAACAAAGACATAAAGAACTATTTAACTAATTTTAATAAGTTTAAAAAAGATTTTGCGAGTTTGTCTCAAATGAAACTAACTACAAATAATGTAGACGCTTTTATAAAATCGTTAAATTAGTTAAAGAATTAGTATGAGGCACTATCTTCAAGCTCAACAAAAGCTACAACAGCTATGTCGGAGAACGCTCAAAAGAACGTTAGCGAATAGAGTAAAAAAGTTGAGCAAATTGCAAAAAAAATAAGCGCTTTAAAAAAGAAGTTAGCTTCTGAATCAGGTTTAGGAGAAGATACCAACTTCTCAGAAAAAGGACTAACTTCTAGAAAACTCGGACTGTCAGGTGATAATGCAGAAAGCTACGATAAGGATAGGTCCGCACTAAAAAGGCTTGAATCTTCTCTTGGTGAAGCGCAGAACAAATTAATTGGATATAAGACCGAGTTAGAAAAAAGCAAATAGTCCGGTCAAGTGTTTTCCCAAGGTACAGAAGCCGCAAAATAGGGAGTTTAGAAATTATCGGAAGAACTCGCCGAATTTGATAAACAAGCCCAAAAAAACAAAATTGACTCATTAGCTGATAATATAAAAAAGTCAGCGGAAAGGTTTGTAGGCTTCTATGCAATTTTAAGTGCTGGGCGCGCTGCGGTTAAAGACGCTATCAGTACTTACTCTTCTCTTGATGAGAGTTACACTTCTATTGCCGCAGTTGCAGGAAAAACAAGAGAGCAAATGTGGGAGTTGAACGATAGCTTTAACGAAATGGCGCAACGTCTAGGAACTACAACCAAAAACATTGCGGAAGCTTCTAAACTTTACTTCCAGCAAGGCCGCTCCCAGTCCGAAGTAATGGATTTAGTAGAACAAACCACTATTTTGGCTACTGTAGCTGAAATCGACTTTACTTCTGCAACAAATTACATGACCGCCGCAATCAACGGCTACAATATCGCCGCAGAGGACGCAGTTACGATTACCGATACCTGGTCTGAATTAGCCGCTATTTCTGCTGTTGACGTAAATGAACTTGCTGTTGCTCTTTCTAAGGTGGCTTCACTTGCGGGTTCTGTAGGCGTTGACATGGAAACTACTTCTGCTTTCTTAAGCAAAATGATTGAGACTACGAGAGAAGCTCCTTAACATTTTAAGTTTTTAAAAAATTTCAGGAAGTTCTAGATTTTCCAATATGACAATTACTTAATAAAAGGAATAAAAATATTGGAGGAATCTTTATGAACAAAGAATTAAGAAGAAAAAGAGTTGCTGAACTTTACCTTTAGGAAGGTAAAAGTATAAATCAAATATCAAAAGAATTAAAGGTTTCTTGGGAAACCGTGAAAAAAGACTTGCTTTTTTTAGGAGTAGAAATTAACAAGAGTTGTAACCAATATAGTAAATCAAATGGTGTTTCTGATAAATTGTTTGAAAAAATTGAAGATTCGGATTCTGCCTATTGGCTTGGTTTTTTATATGCCGATGGCTCAATTAGATAGAATCGGAATGAGATTTCTCTTGATTTGAAAAAGAGCGATTACAATTCAATAAAAGATTTCCATGATTTTTGTGGAAATAAAAATTCTATCAGGAAACATAAAATTATTAGAGAAGAAAAAGTTTTTCTAAGCTATGTTTCGAGTTTCTCAAACGCAAAAGTAAAGGAGAATCTTGAAAAATTGGGTTGCGTACCAAAAAAATCTTTAGTATTAAAATTTCCTAATGAACAACAAGTTCCAACATAGTTTATTTATGATTTTGTCAGAGGATATGTTGATGGAGAT
>NFZD01016444.1_pt1 | contig 13525 bp, 16 predicted proteins | sample 1095381 | NCBI WGS metagenome assembly NFZD01 (sample SAMN03609891, study PRJNA323583) | gut metagenome | isolation source: feces | host: Rattus norvegicus | place: Denmark: Riget | collected 2013 | reverse complement strand
TCTTCCAGTTCCATCTATGGCTAGTTCATTAGTATACACAGCAATTTCAATAAATGTACTAGGATCAATAAATTGATCAATAGCATCTTGAATTAGATCATCTAAGCAAGTTCCAACCTTAATATCTACAGGAGCTTTGAAAAGTTCTGTAATATCAATTTTTTCTACTACATTCTCAGATTCATCTGCAAGATAATTACTATGACCATAAATTGGCCAATGCTTATAATTCTCTTCAGGTATATCAAAGACCTTCATAGAGAATACCTTAACAGCATCATCATTTTCAATCTTAATCCACTGTCTATTGTGTCCCTCGTTATAGAGAGCAAATGTACGTGGTGCAGGAAAACGCATAGCTATCTGGAATTCTACAATATAATCTTTGGATACCATTCCGATTTGATTTCCTTCATCTACATCTAGACCATCTTGGAAATCCAAATGAACAGGAAGATTTCTCATCCTTAGAAAATACTCATATTTTTGATTAATTTCTCTTAGCTTATAGAGGATCGGCATCTGAGAATATTGATTCAAAAATCTTGTAAAATTCCAAGGATCCACAACTTCATCATTTTCTTTATCTATTGCAAATCCAGCTTCTTTAGCCATTTCTGCAATAAGATATTTATCAAGATGAAAGTCGCAATCAATGTCAATAGTTTCCGTACATCCTAAACGAAATACTTTACGCATTCTGTTAAATAAATCTAGTTGTTGAGCTTTTGTATTAACTCTAAATCTAAAGTTATAATTAATCATCATAGCTTCAAGATCCATACCTAAGTATAGTCCCTTATGAGGACATTTAAAAAAGCTTCTCTGCCACTGAGATCTTTTTAGATACTTATTGGTACTTAGTAGATTTAGATCAATATTATTATCATTATAATCATATTGAATAGAGTAAGAAATTGCGACAGCAGGGTTTTCTCTAATTTGCATATTACCCTTCTGTAGTCTACGAAAATCCTCGTATGGATGCTTACCTGCAATATGAATAGTCTGAAAATAATTTTGAGGAAATCTACTCAAAACGTAGTTATATACAAACTCAGTCGCTACAGATAAGGAGTGCACATAAGAGGGAATAAATAGATCACATTTTAGAGAAGGTCTAAATCTATCAATATTTACAAGATCAATGATTTCATCCTCACTAATCTGCTCTCTTGAATTAATATCACCTGGCATATATAAGCTCCTTTCACTGTAGAGATCATTATATTAAAGTTTAAGATCGCACTCATTGCATTTCTTTAATTTTGCATTACAATATTTACAGTCATTATTAAACTCGCAAGAATGGATACATTCAGAGAATGTTAGTAAGCAAAATCTATTTCCATATTCATTAATAGAAGAATAAATGCAATCGAATTTAGATTTATCATTCATAAATAAATGCATAAGTAAATAACCTCCTAGACTAATTTTAATAGTGAGTTTCGGATATTATAATAAATCAAAAAAAAAATAAAAGGGAGTAGATTTCTCCACTCCCTTTTATCTTAGTGCTTACCAAAATTCCAGGTTTCCTTATGAACCACAGAATTCCGGCCAATAGCTTCACCAGCATTAGCAACAATTTCTTTGACATTTGCCTTTGTCTTGCGAGTCACCGATGCGATAGACTCGATGAACTTGTTATATCCATCGAGTCCATTCATGCTGCTGAACGTGGCATGGAAAATCTCTTCTTCACCATTGAAGATAGAGAAGATGCTCTGGCCATCATATCCAGTAGCATCCATGCCAGAACACTCGATATCAACAGTTGCGGTACCGAGTTTCTCATCAGTGTTGCAGTCAAGAATATCAAGGTCTGCATGGCCAGAACATTCCTGGAAACCGATGAGACCCTGCTCAACGGTACCAGTAGCATTCTTGACGATGAACATTGCATTCTCAAAATTGATAGACATAATTATATCTCCTTTTATTCTTTTTTTTTATTAGCAGGCGAAATGACGGACAAGTGCTTGCTCAGCTGCTTCACGCTGGGCAGGAGTTCCCCAAGGAACTAAACAATCATCAGTATCATCATTGCTGGTCTCAGTAACTTCACCATTAGGATTCCAAGGCATAAGGCCATCGAATTCTACAGCCTTAATTTCTTTCTTAGTATTGTGGGTTTCAGCAAAATGCTTCTTCATCATAGACATAATAGTATCTCCTTTATTTGCATCAAAATTAAACGACCAATAGAAGTACTCTTTCTTCCTTCTATTTCAATTTTATACTATACAAGTGAAAATAAGAATAATTAAAAAAAAAATAAAGCCAATAGGATCACTCCTATTGGCCTTTTATTTATTCTTCTTTTAATTTCTGAATGATCTGTTCAGCTGTTTCCATTGCATCTTCTTTAGTAGAGAATCCAATTGTATGATATTGTAATACGTTATTATTGGCAATTGCAAACTGTAGAAGATTCACAGGAAGCTCAGTGCATTGACACATCGCATACTCAAACACATAATATTTAAGATTATCCTTACTATGTTTTACAGAAGCTACAATTACAACATGCTCTTTATAGAGCTCTACAAATAAAATCTCTAATCTGGAGAATTTATGATAATTTCTTTTCATGAATCTTACTACAGCTTCAATTGCAATATCGGTTGTAATTAATTTCATTTATTATTCTCCTCTTCAGGATCTATAAAAGAAATTTTCAATTCTTTTCCAAGAGCATGAGCAATTTTTCTAAGCTCTTTAATTCTGCAATCTCTATGACCATTTTCGATCTTAGAAATTATAGAAGCTGCAATTCCCAATCGTTTTGCTAATTCTTTCTGAGGAATTCCTTCCTCAATTCTTGTTTTAGTAATTAGATTACCAACCTGATAGTCATCATAAGTTTCTTTAAAATTCATTTATTATCACAACCTGTCTAAATCAATCGGAGTCTTATACAAATATTTGGAGATAACCATCTGAAGCCCTTGTACATCTTCCAGATTTACTAACTGATAATCTACAAGATCAGGTCTTTCAATAGGAAGTATATACATTGATTGGAATTGAGTAGATATAGCTTTATACCTCATATCAAACTCTACTGGATTATATGCTGCTACATCCATAATTTCCAATGCAGTATTTATAGATGCTTGAGTATAAAACTTATTAGGCTCTAGGAATCCACTAGCTATGGCAATATTAATATATTTCATAGCTTTGGGAATAGTAAAGATTGTACTAATACTTCTTTCTCTTACATTTGTCATTGCTAGAATATTAGAGATAAAAGTATTAGGAATACTATCAGGAGGGGACTTCAATTTTCTATAGGTAGCATAGAATTGCTGCCAAAGATTATTATTGTCTACAATGATAGATTCATCACCATTCTTAGTCTTAATAGGTCTAAGAACTCTGACATCATATTCTGGTACCAATTGAAGCATCAGAATATCTTTACTAATTACGATATTCTCAAATCCATTCTGTACAGCATTAGACTTTCTGAGAATATGAGCAATCATAGACGATACTTCACATAATCCTACATTAAAGAAAAATATATTCGGAAGATACTGAGTGATGATATTTAATGCTGCCATATTATCATCGATAAGATTAGTGACAGAAGGTTTCTTCTGAAACGATCTTACAAAAGAATTATTATATCCGAATACATAAGTCTCATTACTCTTCGGACAATTTAATCCATAAATAAGATAGATATTAGTAGACACTCCAAGATTTCTGAAGAACTGTCTATAATGGCCACACATATTTAAAATAATGGCGGTCATTTCATATTTACTTACAGATTTATATCCCCAAGCATCAATACTATATAAGCCTTTTACAAGAGAATTTAAATCAATAAATAAATTAATCTTAGTGCAATTAGATCCTGCATATGATGCGCCAATTAATTCAGACAGTCTATTATATTTTATAAAGTGTCCAGTTAGCAATTGCTCAAGGGTATACTTTTCATCAACCATTAGTATCTTCCTTTCTATTTGGATTGTACTTTCCTGTATGACGATGTTCCGTATCTGATGGAAGTTTAAGTCCAAGTTTTTCTTTAGCTTTATTAGTCTCTTTTAGTAAATCAAAATCGAGATCAAGAGCTTCATAGATTAGAATCAATGTATCCAATCCTACTTGATATCTAGATTCAATTTTACTAATAGTAGAGTGAGATACTCCTACTCTTTTCGCTAATTCGCCTTGAGAAATATCTTTCTCTTTTCTAACTTCTTTAATCTTCTCAATAAGATTCCATTTAACTTCAGTAGTCAGTAAAGCCTGTTCTATAGATTCATAAGTAGTAGTTTTTACGCATCCCATTTTATAATCCTCCAAATTAAAAGGAGTAGAGATATTATTCTCTACTCCATATTTATTTAATCAATGATATTACGCAGATCAAATGTATCATCTGTAGCATCAGCTGCTTTCTCACCACAGCAAGACTTTACAGCATCAGGAAAATCACTACGCTGCTTAATAGCAGTAAGAATCTTTTCAGTATTGCCGAATCCTTCTTCTACAAGAGCATGAGTAAGCTCATGAGGACCATCTTCAGTCAAGAAACTGCAACCCTTAAGCATTCTCTCATTTCCATCTGCATCTGTAGTATACTTACGAATGTCAAGCTTAATCTTACTAGGATCAACCTCTTCATCTGCTCCAGCCCATGCAATCTCTGCAAGACGAATGAACTGATTATTCTTTTCATCAACGATACGATTGATACCACGAATAGAGTACTTAAATTCTGCATTATTACGGAAAGCCATAATTATTTCCTTCTTTCTTTTATCCTTTAAAAAATAAAAGGTCTGGGGAGACCTTAAGTTCCCCAGACCCTTTACCTATTTTATTGCTTAAGAGAATTGAAAATTACAGATACCAAATATCGTTATCGGTCTGCGGCTGGATGTGATAAACATTTCTGAAGACCTTAGCGATGTTCTTCTCATCATACTCATCGATAGCAATCAGCCAATTATCCTTAGGACTATTGTTAGTCTGGATCATCGGGAACTGCTGCTGATACATAGCCTGCTGATAGCTGAACTGAGAATTGATATCAACCAGAGGACGCAGAGGAATAACAGCATAGCTGTGCTTACCGACCTGATTGCCTTCATCATCACGGGTATTATAGATCTGGTTCAGGATCTTAGTAATATCCATGCCACTGAGGATAACCTTAGTGCCACGATACTGCTGATAGTAATCAGCAATATCAAAAGCCTTGAACAGCTTACCCCATTCAACAGCCTGATTAGTGGTGTACAGGAAGTCGGACAGAACATCCTTGCCATCCTGAGTGATGTCGACATTATACATGCTACGGGTGCTACGCTGAACAGAAGAACTCTTGCGAACAATGTTCTCAACGATAGTCTTGCTATCCAGGTTGCCATTGCTAGAGATGTTAGCACCTTCAGGCTTGAATGCATAATAAGCATCGTCACGATACTCATTAGGCTTAAAGATGTTAAAGACCATACGGACGTTAACAACAGTCTGAACATTGTTAACAGTTGCGACCTCGATCACGGTGCCACAATAATCAGCGAAAGTCTTCTTAAAGATATCAGTGATGATAGGGCCAAGCTCATACGTAGTGGTCATGACACGCTTGACATTGCAATCATTGTCAATGTTCTTGACACCGCTTTCACTAAGAGTGAGCTTGTCATTGATGTGAGCGCCAGTGATTTTGTTGATGTTGTTTTCCATGGAAAATGCCTCCTAAAATAAAATAGATTGTTAGATACACCGTGTACTTTGGTGCTATCAATAAAAAGGTATTTTCATACCTTTCTATCACTATTATAATATCTTGCCATTCTTAATTTTAACATCCCATTTTTAGGTATTATTTTGAATGGCATCATACGACTCAATACACTTCTTCAATCTTTCCTGTATTTTATTAGTTTGCTCTGCAGTAATTTTGTAAAATTCTACAGGGCTAAACTCATCTTTTGTAGAAGTGAAAGGAACAATCCAAAGAGTACTGGTAGAATCCATTACCAACATATATTTCATTTTAATGCAAGACAGATCAATATCGAATCCAAATTTAAGAGGAATTGCTTTTACAATAGTAATTCCACCATAAAGCATAGAAAGAAATACTTTATTTTCATCGTTGATAGGCTCATTAGACTTCAATTCAAAGTCTACCTTTACGATTCCAAGTTTAGAATAGATATCAATAATCAATCCAGAATTACCAATGAATGCAGATAGAGTATTACAATATCCTTTATAGCAATCGTCTTCAATTGCCTTATTGAAATTAATGATAGTATTCTTATCATAATCAATGGCACTCTGATAAAGAGTATGAAGAATATCAATAGTGGTTTCATTATTAAGAATTGCTGCTAGAGTCTTAGGAGTGTCAATTTTATAAACACAAGTAAGATAAGAATTAATACATTTTTCAGCAGCTGTAAAATCTGCAAATGTATATTCAGGGGGCATACAATCTTCTGTAACAGAAACTCCTACATCATCAGCATGATCATCAAATGCCATCTTATAAATATTATTAATAGCCTGACGTGCAATTACACAAGGCCTTTGAGGATTAAAAGTATGAGTCGTATTATCTCTAATGAAAAACATCATGATGATATCTCTAATAGGAGATCCATTCTCAGTTTCTGTAACAACAACATTTGTCAAAGACAAAATACCATCAGGAGACAATATATCCCAATCCTTAAAGGTTTCTTTGAATTCATTAATCTTAAGGACATCAATTCCATTCTGAGCAAACTTATAATTTGCATCAAGTTTTCTATAAAAGATATTTTCATCATTATTATGAACAATACGAATCATATCAAATGAATCGGTATCCTTATTATACTTAGTAAAGATTTTACCGATATTAGTCTTAATCTGGTCTTCCATGTTTTGCTACTCCTTTTCTTTATACTTGTTATTGTACAGTTTTTATTGTAATAAAACAATAAAAGACCAATAGGATTTCTCCTATTGGTCTCATTTTTATAATATCTCAGCAATTGGAAGTTTAGCGACACTCTTGTACAGACAGACTAGCACAGGTTCCTATAGATTGAGCATTTACTTGAAATGTTTTGCCATACATATCCTTACGATTATGAATAATACAATTAATATAGTTTACCATACTATCTAAATCGGCAGGATTAGCAGCCATAATTTGCATTTGAAGAGAATAATGGTTGTTATCTGTGATACCATACACACCAGTCACATTATAGCTCTTAATGATGTCATATATAGCCATAGAATGGTCAAAGAATCTAAGTATATCATCTATAGGATAAACAGATGCTTGATATGTCTGTCCAATGAAATCAGGCATATTCATTAGAAGCTACTCCTTTAAGATAGATTGTCTTCTATCATTCTACCAAATTGTCTAGCTCCTTTTTCTTTATCAGAAAGTTTAGCTTCCTCTTCTCTTTCTTTATTACAAATATAATTAAGCATTTGAAGTTCATATACAGGAAGATCATTCAGTTCTGATATAGATGTAGCACCTTTAAAATGTCGTGCTAAAATTATTTTGTTCCAAGAGAAGTTGCTATACGGACCAACTGCTGGCGCAAAAAAAGTAGGTTACGAGGACTCACTTCAACCTCGTTGCTACTATGGCCACACTTAGGACAAGTATACTTAGGAATACTGTAAGTAATATTGGCATGCATATTATTCATCATAGTAATAATCAGAGTAGATACGACACCAAATTCAACAGGATCTAGATTCTTAAGAATCTTAGCATAAGTAATAATCTTAGATTTGAAAGACTTAGCATGATCGCCAGGATACTTTTTCCATCCAATGGGATACATATTACCATTTTCATCAATCATATATAGACGATCAATGAATCGAGTAATATTAATGATAGATTCATACTTATTTACGAATGCATCATCGAGAGCTCCAATCTCATACATGATTGTATACAGAGAAGGAATCTTAACGCCAACTGCTAGATTGTTATTAATAACAGTAACCACGGACTCATATGCTCCAGAGTTTTCAGGAGTCAATTCCATCTTCTTAATCTTTTCGAACTTCTTTTTAGTCTCATCATCTGTAAAGTGCATGAGCTTCTCCATAGGCACATCATCAGACAGCCAAGAATTCAGGCAATTATCATTGGAGCAATTGCAAGGCATAAAATTAGTTCCATCCAGAGATGCCATAAATAGTGCAGCAAAGACATTATCCAAATCTGCATAAGGGATAGTCTTAGCCCAAGCTTCAACAGTAGAAGGACGATTGGGGTTAACATCGTGTTCAAAGAGAATCTGCATCTGAGGCACAGTCATAATACCATTATTATTACTATCCTCATTAAGCATAGCAAGCTCAGCACCCTTAAGAGCAGATGCAATATAAGGACGATTTGCAAACATTAGAGGCCATACTGCAGTCTTAACAGTAGTAGTCTTCATATTCTTCATAGCGTCCTTGATATTAATGACCTTATTAGAAACAACTAGCTGAGAAGTATTCATCTTACGGCCAGCATTAATAATCTTAGTTATAATGTCATTACGAAGATTATTAGCAGCAGCTTCAGATAGCTTCTGCTGCTCCTCATCGTCATCAGTAGAATCATCATAAGATGTATCTTCATCAAAGTCAGAATCATCAATATCTTCTAGATCATCAGAAGTAACACTAATGATCTTAGTATCAAGATCCTCAACCTTAGAAGGCTGAGCCTCAGGAATAATCTCTTCCTCTTCTACAGGTTCATCATCAACGATATCTTCATCTACTTCATCAGACTCATGTTCAGAATCATAAGTAGGTTCTGCCTGATATGCAGGAGTATCGAAAGAATCATTAACAGGTTGGCTATAATTATCCTGAATTCTCACAGGAGAAGGAATCTCTTCTTCCTCTTCATCACTATCTAGAACTTCATCTTCTAGATCTTCAGTAACAATACCACGATTAGGATTAATAGGAGCAGTAGTCTTAACCTTTTCATCTTCGCTCATAGGATGATGTAGAGGATCAGGCATATACTGAATTTCGCCACCGACATCTTCTAGGCCTGCTTCAACCTTTTCTCTATTAGCAGCATCTTGAACACTCATACTTTCAACAGCATCTACATATTCCTGCTGCTTACGAGCAACTGCAGCATCTAGCTCAGTCATATACTTATCCTGGAAGAACTTAGGATCTACCTTCTTAGTCTGAGTCTGAATATAATCATCAGGATTCACAGTTTCAATAGGCTCATTAGCAGCAACAGAACGATGACCCTTTCTACGATTAGGATTAATTCTAATCACAGGTCGATTCCCATTACTATCTTCTTCAATTCCAGAAGCTCCATTAGTTGCATTAATTGAAATAGGAGTATTTTCAGGCTTAATAGCAGAAATACTAATATTCTGTGTAGCATTATTATTAGATACACCGGGATGAGAAATTGCTACTCTCTGAGTATCTGTACGATTTAGATCGTTTACGTTCATTTGTTAATTCTCCTTCTTTAAAAGATTTCAATGTTATGATACAAGATCACTCAACTCTATGGGAGTAGAACTACTCTCTGTATCATATACAAATTTTGTTTCATCAGCAATAATAATTATTTGCAAATACTTACTATTCTCTTTTAGGTTCAGATTTACATCCAATGTTAGAAATTCACCAGGAAGATAAGTCTCGATTTGATTTTGAATTCTAGATCTTAGCATTTCAAGATCGTCTTCAGAAATAAATCTATATTTTGGACCTAATCCAACACCCATTCTAGGATGCAATGGATTCTCTCCAGGTTGCAAAATTAATAGACGAAAAAGTAATGTTCCATAAGCATCTGCTCCTTTTAGAGTTTTAGGTTCAAGATACTCATTTGTAGTTAGCAAATGTTCTACCATATGAATTACCACCTTTACCTAATTATATAATTGTATTAAATATCAAATATTAATAGTAAGTCAGTGAAAATAGGACCTCTAAAACATCCCAATAATTCACTGATTATATCATTTAAGGAGGAATAAATATGCAATCAGAAGCTATGGTTTCCAATGCTACTAAGAGCACTTACCAGAAGAAATATAAGTGTCCTTATTGTGAAGGACGATTTACAAGAGCAAAGCTTCATATTCATATTCAAGAAAAGCATGAAGATTTAATTCCTGAAGGGTATACTGCACTTAGGGTTGCTTTTAATACTATTAATAATAAAACTGAAGGGCATTGCATTATGTGCGGCAATGTTACTGATTGGAATGAAGATAAAGGAAGATATGAAAGACTCTGTAATGATCCTAAATGCCATGAAGCATATAAGAAGATGGTTGCAGAAAGAACAAAAAAGAAATATGGTACTGAACGCCTTCAGACTGATCCTGAGTATGCAGAATATGTCCAGAGAAAAGCACTAGCTGGACGTAAAATGCATGGAGAATATACTTTCGCCGATGGTGGAAAGATTGAGTATTTTGGTAGCTATGAGAGAAAATTTCTTCAATTTATGGATCAAGTAATGCATTGTGAATCTGAAGATATTCTAGCTCCTGCTCCTAGTATTAAATATCAATACGAAGGAAAGACTCATCTCTATATTCCTGATTTCTATTATATTCCTTATAATCTTATTATTGAAATTAAAGATGGTGGAAGTAATCCGAATAATCATCCTCACCGTACTGGAGAAGATGAACTGAAGCTTAGATCAAAAGAAGAAGCCATTAGACAGCTTAATGAATTTAGCTATGTAAGAGTAGTTAATAATGACTTTAGTCAGGTATTGAGCATCATGGCAGTATTAAAATACAACATGGCTCATAGATATAAAGATCCTGTTGTTAAGGTAAATGAAAGTATGCTTCTAGAAGCAAATCCTGTAAAAGTAGAGTCTATGTCTGGTGCTATTGGATCTGCTATTCCTCTAACTCCGAATCCTATTCCTTATGAGTGCAATAAAGATAATTATTATATTATCCAGCATATGCAAAATAATGTATTTAATTATTCTATTACTAAAGATCCTGTACAATATACAATGTACTCTGTAGATCCTGAGGAACATGGATTCTATAAAGTCTTCAAAACTGATAAATCTAAGATTTCTAAAAAATATACCACGTTTAAGATCAAAGATAAACAAACAGCAAAAGAACTCTATGATGAGCTAGCAATGTGCGAAGCTTATGGAAGAAGTTTCTTTGCTGGAGAGGTTTCTAGAGATTATATCTATAGAAGACTTACAGAAGGTTCTAAACTTCTATCCGATGATCAGATTAAATATGATACTAGGTTTGAGCAAGTACAGAGTTTTGATGAACAGATTCAAGATATCTGTGAAGGAGTAAGATCCTTTATCCTTGGAGATCCTGTTACTAGATTAGAGGAACAGGTTTCTAATCTAGCAAATCTAAATACTTTGCATGAAGCCTCTACTTCTAGTAGCCATGATACTGTCTTTTCTGATGATGCTACAACTTATGTAGCAAAAGTTAAACAAGCAGAGGAAGCAGAAAAGAATTATGGACTAGTACTTATCTATCCAGACAATATTGTTTCTAATAAAGGTAAAGAAGATATCGATAGATTGAAATCAAAGTATAATCAATATCTTGCTCTTAATCAGGATAAGAGAACTCTATCTAATAGAACTGCATATAATATTTTTGGATATGATAATGATACTATGTATTCAAGACTATTATCAAAATATATGAATAATCAAAATGGATATACTAGCGATAATTCTAATATGGTTATTGCTCCTATTGATCAATATTATTCTCCCACGGATAAAATTGATTATTCTAGTTCTGATGTAAATGTTTCTCATGAAGAAGTAGTATATGAAACTTCTTGGAAAAGAGTTATTAGTGAACTTTGTGTAAGAATGAAGAATACTAGTGACTCTGTGCAAAAAGATGCAATCAAAAGTGAAATCTCTATGCTTGGTTGGAATCCTGAAATACCATTTAATGAAGAAGCATTGGAAAGAGTTAGAAATAGTAAGCATACAATGCATATCTTTAGAGAAGTTGATGCTGAAGATTATATCAAAAGTATCCATTCTTTTAATGAAGCTACTTATGAAGAATTAAAGGATAAGATTGTTCCTGTGTATATTTGCCTATTCAGTGGTAAAGCATTACATAGTAGAGCAATTGAATGGTATACTCATACAGAATGGTCTCATGCAGCAATGAGTTTTGATTCTTCTATGAAACAAATGTATACTTTCAATGCAAATAATAATGTCTCTGCAGATGGTAAGTCTGCAGGATTCACTATTGAATCTATTGAAAAGTATTGGAAAATTGATCCTAGTATTAAATTCAAAGTTCATGCATTGTTTGTTACTGCAGATCAAAGAGATATGATGAGAGATGCTGTAGATTGGTATATTAAGCATCAAGATGATACCAAATATTCTATGAAGACTATCATTAATATTTTCTTTAAGAAAGCTTCTGACTTTGGAAATGAATTTAAGAACAAAACTGAGATGGTGTGTAGTCAATTCGTCTATACTATCCTAGCAATTGCTAATTTGAAACTTAAAGTTACTAAGGATGCCAGTTTAGTAAGTCCTGGAGATCTTGATAAGAGCATTGATGATAGATTGTTCAATATGTTTATTGGTGGTATTGGAGTTTATAGTTCTAAGAAGATCGATAATATGTGTAGAAAAATTATTCCTACATTGCCATTAGATAAGTATAATATTCAATAAATAAAAACCGGGTAGAGGATTAACCTCTACCCGGATTATTTTTAATAAAATGCAGATTCAATTAGATATTATAAATATGAAATAATAGTATTAGAGGTACCAGAGTTTCAATATTTATTAACATTTTTAGCTCTATCGTATGATAGAAGAAAGGATGACATTATGTCTAACAATACTTACAAAGCTTTTGATTTTTACAAGGAAAATGAATTCATCGTACATAATGATGATGGATCTACAAACATTGTTACTATGAAAACAATCCCTGCTGGAGTTCCTGAAAATGTAGCAAAGCTATTTCCAACACTTGATAAGAAAGTCATTGAAGTTCCGAAGAAATCGAAACCAAATATCTTTGACCGACTATGTCAATTCAATATCAAACTTAAAGCAGCTATTGCTAAAAATTCACTTGCTCCAATCTAATTGGATCTGCATTATAATAATGTAATAAGAGGAGTAGAGTTTGATTCTCTACTCCTCTTTATTTTTTTTTACTTTTTATTGCTATCCTTATTCTTTACAGCAGATGCTTTAGTAACTGCTTTAAAGAGTTGCATATTCTGTTTATATGCTGCCATAGCATTAGTAAGTTTAGCAGTAATAGCAGAAATATTCATAGAGAAGCAACGATGAATCATCTTATCAAGCTCAGCATTATCAATAGTACCGTTAGCTTGATCTGCAGATTGTGCAGTAGATTGATCAGGCTTAATGTCTGCTTCATTAATAGCATTTCCACAGTTCATCAATCCAAGGCATTCAGCCAGATTAAATCCAGAGGAAAAATCAGAGAAT
>NFZD01002838.1_pt1 | contig 13556 bp, 13 predicted proteins | sample 1095381 | NCBI WGS metagenome assembly NFZD01 (sample SAMN03609891, study PRJNA323583) | gut metagenome | isolation source: feces | host: Rattus norvegicus | place: Denmark: Riget | collected 2013 | reverse complement strand
GCCATACAATATTGATATTTAGTTAAGTCTACGTCAATAGATTCATCATCAGATTTGATGACGTCTAACGACTTCTTTTTATTAGTATCGTCTCGTGTTATATTGTCAAGAAGATCTTCTAAAATGCGCATTTGAATATTTATAATTACACAATTTCTTTATTTATCTAAGTTTTGGACCTTTAAGAAATGTTAAAAGTTTGCAGATTTTCATTTAAACGCTTGCTCAATTCAGAATTAATCGCTACCTTTGTCCTCAGAAATTAAATCAGAATCAAATGAGCAAAACTAAAAAGGGTCTCAAAGAAAAAGATGGAGAAAGAAGAACATTCGCTGGTCTCTTTAAACCCATCGTTGAATCTCCAGAAGAAACTGAACGCAAGAAGCAAGAGAAAATCAAGCGTGTGCTGAAGTCATATCATAAAAGTATGACTCAGGCTGATGCACTGAGCGCACTTGATGAACTCAGTGATGTAGTTACATACGACGAAGGTCTCTGTGATATGGGAAAGAAGTTCTTGAAAGTTCTGATGGAGAAGCAAGATATTACCGAGTTTCAAGCACTTATTTTCTCAGCACTTTTCTGCGTATGTCCCAAGACGGGTTTAATTAACGCATATGAAATCGGTAAGTTATTCGGAAAATCTGGAATGTTCATTCTTCAGCATCTTTCTGAAATCGACGAACTTTGCGACAGTGAGAAGAAACTTCTTTATCGTGCAAAAGGACGCAACGATATAATTAGTTCTTATGGAATTCGTAAAGATGTCTTCGAAGCAGTTCTGAGAAACGAGAAGTTTGTTCCGGTTTCGCTTAAGAAGAATAGCGTAGAAAGTTTTCTTTTTGAGTTCGGACGCATAACTAATAACTATGAAGACGAAAACGATTGGAAAGATTACAAATTCAATTACATTCGCTTGTTAGAAGACAATCAACATCTCCCATTTGTCAAGAAGCTGAATGCTGCATTCGGAGATGAAGATTCTGTTGAGTTTCGTATGTTTATGTTTATTTGTTTGAACACTATACGAGGTCGTTACGATACAAGCGTCCGCGAATTGACTGTTGTCGAAAAAGACACTGAGCGTCTCGACTTGGAGATTATGCTCAGCAAAGGAGATACGTATATTCAGAAAAAGAAACTTGTAGAATATGCTTGCGATAACGGTCTTATAGATCGTAGCGAAATTAAATTGACAGCTAAGTCTCTTAAGAAATTTTTGCCGGAAGTCAAGACACCTCAGCAAAATGATTCTACACAGACGAGCATTATCAAGCACGAGAAGATAACGAAGAAAGACTTGTTCTTTCCAGACGATTTCAAGAAGAACGTCGACGATTTGTACAATCTCCTATCAGAAGAGAGATTCAAGGAAATTCAGTCACGCCTTAAGAAACGTGGTCAGAGAACTGGACTTTGTGGACTTCTGTATGGTGCTCCTGGTGCTGGCAAAACGGAATCAGTACTTCAGATTGCCAAAGCGACTGGTCGTGATGTCCTTCAAGTAAATATTTCTGAGATTAAGTCAATGTGGGTCGGTCAAAGCGAGAAGAATATCCAGGCTGTATTCGACCACTATAAAGAACTCTGCAAGGGTTCAGGACGTACGCCGATACTGCTCTTTAATGAGTCAGATGCAATTCTCAACAAGCGATTGAGCAATGTACGTTCATCTGTCGACCAGATGTCGAATTCGATGCAGAATATTATCTTGCAGTCAATGGAAGAGATGGAAGGAATTATGCTGTGTACAACGAATCTTGTCGACCAGAATCTCGATCCTGCGTTTGAGCGTCGCTTCCTCTATAAATTGAAGTTTCCAGAGACGACACCCGAAGTTCGTGCGAAAATCTGGAAGTCAATGCTTCCCGAACTCAATGAGGATGACGCATTAGTGCTTGCGAAGAAATTCAATTTCTCTGGCGGTCAGATTGAGAACGTTGTCCGTCGCTGGAACATCGACGAAATTCTCTACGGTATTCCTGATAATATGCTTGATAAACTGACAGAACTCTGCGAGTCCGAGAAACTGGAGAAGATGAACAATCGCAAAATCGGTTTCGCTGCACAATGACAAGACATATGAGTGAATAACTATAATGAGCGGCCAAGTTCAAGGCTGCTCATTCTTTTTTGATAAATAGTTAAAATAACTTCGAGTTAGATTAATTATTATGGCTGAACAAGAAAAGAGAAATGAGCAAGAAGACTATCAGAAATGGGTAGAAGAAATTGATAAACTTCCATTTATAGAAAGAGCAATAAAGATGAAAGATAAGATTCTTGAGTCTGATGAACTTGCTCCAGGAGACAAGAAGTTTTTCCAAGATTGCTTCGATTACGTCAAAGACTTGCATCTGAAGAACAAAAACCTCGACTGTAACTTATTGAAGATTCATATGGGTCTCAAGGGATATGATGAGCGACAGCCTCAGAAGATGGAACAGTTCATCAGGACGTTGATGCTCTTGTCTCTTTGTGGATTCTCATTTGAGTATGCTGGCAAGTCATAACAAAAAAAGAAGCATCTCATTTCTAAGATGCTTCTCCCTCATTAGATATTTCTCACTTCATCATTTCTTATTGTTGTTGATCTCTTCCATTATGTTCTCAATCTGCTTTACGTAGTTAGAGAACTTTTCGAGATTGCGGATGTCTGGCGTCCTGCGAACGTCTCCGAAGTCAATGTCGATGACTGAGTAGATTGTACAGGGATTCGGCTTCAGAATGTAGACTCTGTTGCTCAGATACACTGCTTCGCTGATGTCGTGAGTGACGTTCAACACAGTCGGATCCACTTTACTGCTGTAGTAGATGTTCAGCAACGCATCTTGCATTTCACGCTTAGCGACAATGTCCAATGCAGACGTTGCTTCATCGAGCAGAAGAATCTGGCTGTTAGCAACGAGGTTTCTTGCCAGTGCTACTCGCTGCTGCTGACCGCCCGACAAATCCGGATAACGAGCCCACTTATCAGCCTGGTCTTCAAGACCGACAATCTTCAGCATTTCCATCGCTTTTTCTTCACGTTCCTTACGATCGACACCTTTCAGTTTCAAAGGCAGAGCGACATTATCCAGCACAGTACGCCATTTATAGACGCTCGGCTGCTGGAACACCATAGGCAACGTAGACTTGTCGTCGTAGTCCTTTCCGTAGAGAACTACTCTACCAGACTGTGGTTTCGTAAGTCCGGCGAGAATCTTCAGAAGCTGCGACTTTCCGCATCCGGAACCACCGAGAATGCTGATGAACTGACCCTGATTCTTGAAATCAGAAATCGTCAGATTGAACTTATCAAACAAGACGAACTTCGAACCGTCTGATTTCTCAAATGACTGGCAGATATCAATCAACTGGATGACGTCGACGTTTTCCTTCTCGTATATGCCGTCCTTCTTATTCATATGCTCATTGGAGAGTTCTTGCACTCTTTTGAAACTCGGAGAGTCAACGACTTTCAGAGGTTCTGTTACAGCACTGACGTTAGTTGAAACGTCCTGAACAGGTGCAGCAGTATTCTCTTCTATAGCAACATTATTCTTTGCTTCTTCTTGCTCACGGATTCCGTCGAGCATACTTTGAGTGAAATTATTGTCCATATATACGTACCTAAATTAATATTTCCAGGGAAATAGTTTCTTATCAATGAATTTGAGAATAACGTCCTGAAGAATGCCAATGACGACTATCAAGAATAGAAGAGCATAGACTTCAGCCATATGAGACTGGCGAGACATCGTAGAAATCAGAGAACCGAGACCGGAAATCGTCGAGTCTTTATAGAACAACTCACAGATGACGAGATACGACCATGTGATACCAGTCAGGTTGATGATGTCAGTCGATATAGAACCACAGACATAAGGTAGATAGACTTCTTTGAACTTCTGCCACGATGATGCGCCCAGAGTCTTGATTGACTGAAGATATACGAACTCGCTGTCATTGCTCGGACTTTGAATCCTATTTATCTTAGTGACTACTGTAGGAACTATATAGATAATGATAGCAAAAGCCAGGAATGCCTGCTTCATCTCAAACGTCAGTCCGAACACTGCGAAGAATATTCCAGACAGAGCCGGAATCGGAAGGTAGCGAATAGAGTCGATGTAACGTCCGATGATGATATTGTTGATAGGGAACAGTCCGATGATGAACCCTACCGGCAGCGCAATCAGTATCGCCCAGAAATAACTCATCCAGTTCAGTCTGATAGAGAACCAGGCATTGGCAAGCAAGTGGTTGTTTTCAAACAGACTTCCGTATGAACAAATGACACTAATCGGGTCAGGTAGAATGTTCGTCGTGATAATCTCGAATTTTGAGATGAGATACCACAATGCGAATATCATCAGAAGTCCGATGACGGAAATGACAGTCGTCTTCGTTTTGCCGAAGTTGACTTCACCCCCCATTTTAAAGAGATTCGAAATGTTGCTCATAATTTGTTTTGATTTTGAATCTCTCTCCAGTCACCTAATGATGATACTGGAGAGAGAATTGTGATGTGTAGCGAATGATTACTCGTTGATGAGTTCGAAGTCAGTCGTGCGGTATGCGGCGTTAGCACCCTTTGCACCAGCAGCATTAGCCTTCTTAGAACCGTTGCCAACGATGATGAATCGGTTAGCGTCGAAACCGTACTCTTGAATCAGATAGTTAGCAGCACTCTGAGCACGAGCCTTAGAAAGTTCAACGTTCAGTGCGTCAGAACCGGTAGCGTCAGTGTTACCCTCGATGCGGATACGAGAACCTGCGAACTGCTTGGCGATTCCTGCAAACTCGCGGTCGATCAAAGACTTTGCATTGTTGTCGATGATAGACGAACCGGTAGCGAACTCGATAGACAGTTTCTTAGTTGACATTTCCTGAACAGTCTCCATTTCCTTAGTAGGAGCAGTAAATGTCTTTCCAGTTTGTGCTGTCTGAACGCCCTTGACAGTGCCGTCAGCAATCAACTCTTCGATGAAAGAACTGTCTGATACCTTGTTCCAGGCAAGAGGAGACTTACAGAGACCGAGTCTCGAATATGTACGAGCCATCTTAGAGTAGAGTTCAGAACCCGTCATACCAGTGAAGTCAGTGTTCAGACCGAAGAAGTTCTTCTCGTCTTCAAGAGTCACGAACCTTACCTTAGGAACACACTGCAATGCGAGTGCCTCTGTGTAGTCGTAGTTCTGTGAGAAAATCTTCGCAGCCTTCTTAACTGCTTCGGGATTGTTGTTCATCTCAGAGTTAGCCCACAGCAGACAAGCAAGGAGTTTCTTGACCTTGTCGCGGTTATTGTCGAGCCATTCTTTCTTAGCGATAAGACCGTCGCAGATGATGTTAGAAGCTTGCTTCGTGCTAACGAGAATCTTCGTTCCCTTTATAGAACTTACGATGTCCTCGTCCTCTGGAGAATAGACAACTGCTGCATCTACATTACCGGAACGGAAAATCTTACCAGCGTCTATACCGCTCTCGCAGTACATAATGTTCACCTTATCGCTGACTGCCGTCTCTGTGTCGTTTACTCTCTCAGGACCGATGCCGGCTGCTTCGAGCGTATTCAGCAACAGTGTATGAGATGCAGTACCCTTAGATGTACATACAGTCTTACCAATCAAGTCAGATACAGTATTGATTCGGCTGTTACATACAATAGCGTCACTTCCTACAGACCAGTTCGAGATATTGAAGAATTTGGTGTCAGCCATCTCAGAACCTTCACCCATTTCTACGGGATACGAATCGAGCGTACCGTAAACGATATGAGTAGAGTTGTTCAACAGACCCCGGCGACAAGCATCGAAATCGTCTTGAATCAGAATCTTCAGCTTAATGCCGTACTCCTTGTAGAGAACGCACTCTTCGTTTGGCTCCAGACCGTTGTTCATCAGCATCCAAGGCAAGAATCCCTGGAATGTGTTTGAAGAGAACACGATGACGTCGTCGTCGCTGCCGCCTCCAAACAGAGAACTTTTACCGTCAGCGTCCTTTGGAAGAACACCAGATACACCAGCCAGGAAATACAACCCGACAAGAATTGCAATACAAATCACTGCTTTTGTTGCATAGCCAACCCAAGGCTTTACTACTTTCTTTGCCATAATCTAATAATATTAATTGTTGTTAATGATTTTGTTATAAATTTAGATGTACTTTCTCGTTACGTTTTCTACAATCTCTTTCTGGTCAGCACGAACCTTCAGGAGTTCTTTCTCACTCTCTGTCCAGCCGCTGAGTTCAGAGACTGGAGTCGTTCCGCTTGCAGATGCAGGCAAAGCCTTGCGCTGCTCTTCAGTCATAAAGAATCCCTCGACACCGTACTTCTCATATACGTTGAGCATATCATCAGCCTTGTTGATAGCGATAGCGTTGTTGACACCAATCTGAGTAATCAGAGAGTCAGTAGACAAGAGTACATCGTCCATAGCACCGATGCGCATATCAATCTCTTGGTACATATAGTCTGTAGCGTAGAGATATTCGTCGATGTCGTCAGTATTCGAGTTGACGATAGTCATAATCTCAGAGAATGCTTCGCTCATATGCTTAGTATTGGCATATTTCTTTGCAAGGATGTTGACTTCATTCTCTTCGTCTTGTACTTTCAGTTCAGTATAGTGCTGAAGGTCTTTAAGCATCTCGTAATACAACTTCATCTTTGTGAGAGTTGCTGTATATTCAGCAATGAGATCTTTCAGACGGACTGCCTGGTTGCTGTGAACTGTAGCGTCTTGCGTCTTTCCGGCTTTCTTGTATCCTTCGAGCAGTTCCATCTCACGTTCGAGTTCTTTCTCAGACTTCAGTTTGTCTTGTTCGATAGAACGGATAGAACCACGGAACTTACCCATAGCCTCAGAAATTTTCTGCACACGCTCCTTGAGTTCATCGATATGTCTACGGATAATACAAATTGGATCCGTCTCAATCGCTAGGGAGGTAAGCTTTTTGCAGGCTAAAAAGAAGACAGTCGAGACTAGCCGACGGAACTTCTTGTTAGTAACAATGCTGACAATTGCATAAAGAGCAATAGCGAGCAGAGCCACATAGAACGCATTAGTCATCATAGCGAGAATCGACGGAAGAATGAGATACAGAGCGTAGAGTCCTCCGCAGCCGGCGATGACAGTCAGAATCTTAGCAAGCGTTCCACCGGGACGCTGCCAGTTTGATAACTTTGTTACTTGCTGCCCAAAGTCAGCAGGAACTAATGAAGTGTTGTTGTCCATAATTTATTATTTTGTTTTGATTTAGTCGTTAGGGAGAACTTCAGTAAGAATTCCCTTGTCATTAGACATCGAATTCTTGATAGCGTCTTTCGTTGCAGTCAAGTCAGCACGTTTTGCATCGATGTCGGCCTTCTCAGCACTAATTTGCTGAGTCAGTACATTAATTGACTCTTGCTCAGCATTCATCTCATTCTCGATACGATGGATCTCTTCATACATATCTGCAATCTGAGACTTCCATTCGGCTAACTTAGCATTCGAACTCTTTACTTGAGCCTCTTTCGCGCCGACAGTCTCTTTGTACTTCTTCTCGAACTGAGCAATCGCAGCAGCGTACTCTGTGTCTACAACTTTAATATATAAGTCGATAGACTCCAGGACGTGTGCTTTCGTCAGTTTAGCGTCCATCATCTTCATCATATTGAACGCAGTCTTCCAGCGAGTCTTGACGTCTGGAATGTTTTGTTTCAAGTCTTCAGATGAGAACGCTGCTTTCAGTTCAGAGAAGTCTGGACCAGGAATATCCGCTTCCTTCACGGCGCTTAAAAGCAGTTCTGCGTACTGCTCAGATAACTGACCCTGACGTGGAGCGTCTGGTGTCATTGATACATTCGGCTGTTGAGCCGTTGACTGCGTACTTACGGCAGGAGCAGCACTTTGAGTGTTCTTTTCAGAGACTGAACCCGTCTGATTTTCTTCTTCAACCTCGTCAAAGAAGAGTTTTCCAAATTTGCCTAAACCCATTTCTTAATCTATTTAAAAGTGTTACATATATTGTTTCTCGTTTCAAATCTGTCGCAAAGGTATAATATTATTTCGAATCATGCAAGAGTTTCTTCTAAAATGATTAACATAAATTAACAAGATTGAATGATATAGACGCTTCAATAACGCCAAAAACATTATTTCTCTTAAGATTTTGATGTATCATTAGAACGAATACCATCAATCATATAAATATCATCTAAGTGGTAATTACGAGGATCCAAATAGTCGTCTTCTTTTGGTAAAGGAATGTAATCTCGCAATGTTTCGAAATAATCATTTGGATTTTCAGAACACGTGTCATAGTTTTCCATCCAATCATCAATCTTCGCTAGAAGTTCTTCGTCAGTGAGTTTCTTCCCAATAACGGAATCGCTTAGATGATTTATATCTTTCTCTAATCTGTCTAACTCATTTTGACGTTCTTCGTTATCTTTCTTAAGTTCGTCGAGGAAAGACATTAATTCTTCTCTAGTTTCTTTCTGCTGGTCGATAGCAAACTGTCTTACAACTTCTTCAATCTTCCATGCATAATGCTTATCTACAGTAGAAATTTGTTCTCTGCGTTCACTTCCTGTGAATCTCTTGTCAGTAGCGAGTCGCATCTGATAAAACTCTTCTAATAGATTCTCGATGTTTTTGATTAATCTTTCCATTGTCGAATTATTTCTTTGAATATTGTACTTGATTTTTTGTTATTTGTCTAAGCCGTTTCCAGCAAACTAAAAATAAATATATTAGTATAATGTATAAAGAAAAATATTGTAATATGGAAATACGCCCAGTCAATTATGATGAATATAATGGAGTATATCAAGATGATATGATTCAACGATTTTCTGACGGAACGCTCACTGATATTGAAGACGTCCGTAAGTTTATATACGGATATGCAACAACTTCTATGTATCTTGATGAAGGAGAGGAATGTGACGAAACTCTTCCTAGATGGTGGAGAGAAAATTCAAATAACACAGACTTCCATGTTAAAGATGATTATGTTGTTCCAACATTACAAGAGAAATTGATAATTGATGCTCTGAAAAGTACAGGCGACGGACTTACGAAAGAAACTGCTATCTATGTTACTGAAATAGAACAAGAGTATGATTATATGGATAGAGTCTATCCAGATATAATTCGTTTGAGAAAACGTCAGACTCTTGTTACTGATGACGAACATGAGTACGATATGTTCACTTTCAGAGATAATCCAAGAGGAATAAAAGAACTCTGGTTTGAATGCTCAAGAATCATACTTCGTGAAGAGAAAATGAGTGAAAAGTGGATTCGAGAAAAGGAATTAAACAAAAATAAAATTGAACAATAATGAAACTATTTCCAGAAGATAATCCGACATTTTGTGTTTTCAAATACCTTAGAGAGTATTATCTAACCGAGTCAAGACATATTAAAGACATATTTGATTCAGTTATATTCGACTGCGTCAAGATGATTAGAACAGCAGCAGATCACTCAAGTGAATATAATCCTGAGTATAATGATTTTATTAACTTCGAAGTGTCTAACAACTTATTCTATACTGGTTGGTGTTTCAAATCAGACGTTTCTGAAGTAATTAAAACAACTGATAAAACAAATGGGCATCCGATTTATCTTGTCTATCATCTGGATTCTGGAATGAAGAATCATCCCATCTCTATAGATGAGAGAGAAGATTATGACTCTGAAGATGATAAGATATACATCAATGCTAATATTGACGTCATAAAAAATGAGAACGTTTCGGATTCGGATTTAGAGAACGGGCTTGTTCACGAACTTGTTCATTTGCTTCAAATGCGGTATGACGGAAAAGATAAGATGTCTACGCAAAATACTGCATATAGAGAGTTTCATAATTTTGATTATTTGAAATCTAAGGGATTGAATGAAAAATTCGTCGACGAAATAGTGCTAAAAACTATTTTTCACGCATTATATTTAATTAGCGCCACAGAGATAGAAGCACGTCAGGAAGAAATTGATAATTATATCAGAAAATATTCATTAGAAAATGTTATTACTTCAAATTCAATAAATTCAAAGAATTATGTAATGGATTTTCTAGTCAAATCTTGTCCGCATATTACGACTTCTTTTCGGTTTGCAACAAGTTTGATGTCTAGGCTTTTGCAATTGAAAGATGAGAAATCTGAAAAATCGAAGAAAGTGTTATGTCTTTTTACGTCTATATTGGTTGATATGAAATTTATAGATGATACAAGAGATAAAGATTTCGAAAATTATAAGCAGTGTATTTTAATACAAGAGAAAAATTTTGTTATGTCATATGATATTGCTAATACTATGAGATATGCTGCTGAATTTTTGGCTAGAAAACTAGATAATTATATCAAAGTAATGTATAAAGAAATAGAATCTGCTTGTAAGAAATATAAAGTCGGAGATATAGTTATGCATGAAAGAAAGCGTCCATCATATAAATGTAGTTATCTCAATGAAACGATTGATTTCTATGAAGAGTCAGAAAAAATACACAATATGGCAACAGAAATCATAGAATCTGTGAGAAACGGTGAGTTCTTAGACTATAGGAAGATGGTTAGAGAACAACAAAATAAAACAAATCATTATGATTTCTTGATTGAATCGCTTCAAGAAATAGATAAAGAGTTGTTTACAGAAACTACACTTAAAATAGGAAGTCTAACGTTCGGACCTTATTGAATAAACTAAACACTAACAGAAAGGTATAATTTATAAATGAAACTAATTTGATATATGGAAAAAGAATACCAACGGGCATTAGAAGTCGCAAAAGAATGGAGAGACAAAGCGACTTGGGACAACAATAAAGAAATCGTAACGGTCTGTGAACAAATCATCCCGGAACTCGGAAATATTGACGTGAAGAGTAGAGATGAAATTTGGAATGATGATAGCATTGGACACGTTTTCTTCAAACATTATTTAGAAGATGCTGCTATAGACAAACTTAGCGAGATATTAGGCGATTTGCGTCAGTCAGTTATTTATGAATTTGTCGGTTCGTCGGAGATGACTGAAGATGAACTTAATTACATCAAAGTTTGCAAACAAATTTATGAGAAAATCAAAAGAACTAAACTCAATCTCGAAGAACGCGGAGATATGATGAAATATGAAGAACATATCAAATTTATGAAATATATTGAGAAATTCTCATTAGATGATTAAAATCTTCTAATCTAATATAATGTCCAAGCAGAAATATCTACTTGGACATTTTTCATACAAAGAAATCATAAAAGTTCACTCCCAGAATCAGACTCAGTTCTTCTTCATCTAAGTACTCAAGGTAGTTCTCGTACTTGAACTCGCTGTCGTAACGTCCAGTACAACGGAGCAGACGTCTGTCTCTGTCGATGATAACGAGAATCATACTCATCCCGTAGTTATCGTAGTTCGGTAGACGTTCTTCTTCATCTTCCATCTCCAGGACGCTGTAATCTACGACCGACGACCACTGACGCTTCTCGTTATATCCTGGATAGTCGATGTCCTTATAGTCTTTGTTCAGTATGAAGAATATCGTATTCTTTCCGTCTTGTGAATAGTCATCAAACTTCTCTTCGCTTTCCGTGAGTTCCCAAGGTTTCTTGAAGTACTTGTTGAATGTTCTTGCTTGAGCATATGAACTGACTTCTACCTTAACAAATTGTGGGTTACGCTCATAGTCACGAGTGATGATTCTTCTGTCCATACGCATCTGTTGGATCATAAGAGAAGTCTCGTAGAGTTTCGCAAGTTCTTCGTATGAACGTCCATTCAAGTCTTCGTCGTACTTTTCACATTCGCTTTGAATATCATTTAGAATAATGATGATACGACGGAGATTCATAATTTCAGGCATATGCTTCATCGATTCTCCGAATTGCATATCGCTTACGATTCTCGCTACGCCAGGCTCAAATTTATTCTGGAGACCCATCTCAGCGAAGAAAGAATGATACAAGAACTCTTCCTCACGTTTGTCGAGATAGTTGAGCGATTTCATACGGTACTCTTGCGTCAATGCTTCATCTTGTTCATCATTGACCCAGAGTTCTCCGTCGTCATCACGTACGTAACCCTCGAATAATTTTCCTATGTTCATATTATGGAATCTCATAAAATATTTATCGCCGCTTGCAGAATGAGTTATTCTTCAGATTTGAGCAACCTGTCCATCTTTTCATAGTTCTTCACTATGCGATGAAAATGTGCAATTTCTTTCAAGTCGCTTGCTGGAATTTCGAGTCCACCTCTATGCATCATCGCTATATCGCTTTCTCTGTTTTCTTTTTTGAAGCGTATGTGCTGAAGTTTATCACATTTCTCAAAATCAGAAGTCAATAAATCGTACTCTTCTACATTATATAAATCAGACAGCGTTTCTAATGCGTTGATGTTCATACGTTCATCGGCGCTTCCAGATTCATAATTAATGTAAGTCTCTTCAGTTACGCCGATTAACTCAGCGATTGTCTTTGTGCTGAGACCGCTCTCTTCTCTTAAGTATTTTAAATTCTTTGTCAACATATAAATTATATATGAAATTCGCATTTCGTTTGTGTATTTATTGTACTTTTCGTTGATGAAATGTTAAAGAATGCAAAAATATTGAACTTTTTCTTTTGAACGCTTGCGAGATTGAAAAAGATTTCGTACCTTTGTCGCAGAAATATTAAAGCATAAAGTATATGAAGACAAGAGACTACAGAATTGATGCTCCAAAGCAGATAGAGATTCACATCGGAATGGGTTTACCTGGAAGCGGTAAGACTACATATCTTCAAACGATTGCTCCCGAACACGGAGTAGTCACAAAGGATGGTGTCTATAAGACGACTATCGATTTAGATAGCATAATGATGAAGGGTCGTGGAAGCGGTTTCGGCTACGTCACGATTGGCGGCAAGCTCAGTTTTGAGAAGTTGTTCAACTATGCTACGTCTCTTTCTTGTAGCGATAAGAAGCGTATCATCTGCATCGATTCTCTTTGCTTGAGCAGAGAGACAGTCAAAGAATATCTCAAGGGTTTGTATGAGGTTTCTCAGGACGGATTCCCTTGTCCGTATGCTGGTGAATATCATATCATCATCGACCAGTGGGAAGAGAACCGTGAACAGTGTCTCGATAATGACTTGCTCCGTGACCGCGATAATAAGGCATCTTATACGATTGCTAACGCTCCATACGAACCGTTTAGTTCTGTAGAAGAGTTGCAGAGTCTGGTCGCCGAGTTGGGTCTTAAGTTCGCTAGTGTTGAACTTGTGAATCACAAGGTTGCTGTTCCAGAAGAGTGGCAGATTAAGATGGAACGTCCGGGAAAGCCCCAGGACGCCAGATATATGCGTAGCGAGAGTTGGAGTCTCGGAGGAACTTGGGGTTCATATACTGGACAGATTTCGACTGTCAGTCCGGACGAACCGAAAGAGAACGAAGAACTCGACAAGTTCTTAGAGCAGCACGCCCCATCCATCACGATGCTTCAGTACAAGCGTCTTGTCAAGGAATGTGTTGAACTCAAGACAGAAGAGTACAACGACTACTACGGCGGTACTACTCACGAGCAGTATTGGGAGA